>OEIV010000099.1_pt1 | contig 54466 bp, 50 predicted proteins | sample 1539231 | NCBI WGS metagenome assembly OEIV01 (sample SAMN03794762, study PRJEB22550) | activated sludge metagenome | feature: wastewater treatment plant; material: activated sludge; isolation source: Wastewater treatment plant of a petroleum refinery complex | place: Argentina: Buenos Aires ...
CACAGAAACAAATCAAAGCTAATCAGGTAAATGCTCTCAAGGGATGAGTAAAGACTCAAGAAAGTAAATGATTAAGACTTGCAAGATTTATGTTGACAAAATAATTCGAATATATAACTTCTCATTATTCTTTACATTTTCACTATTTTACACAATGTCGGATAAAATAAATATTCATCACAACAAATCTCTTGAAGAGATCGATAATCTTCAAAATAGTGAAGAAGATTCTTCACCTCTTGCAAAAACTTTATCTGCAAATGTCTATAAAATACATTGAAAAGATGAAATAATATTCAATGAAATAAAAGAAATGATCTCTACTATTACTGATGAGAAAGAAAAGGCTCGTTTAATGCGTCTTTTAAGAATTTATACTATGCCAAATTTAAGTGAGATTGAATGACATCCCATCAAACAAATCATTGATCGTATAACCAAAGCGAGTATATATGAATGATTTGATAGAGTATTCGCACCAGAGGTAGTGAGTATAGAACAAACATTCGATAATTTCAATTTCCCTAAGGATCATGTAGCAAGAAAAAAGAGCGATACCTACTATATTCAATGAGATGAATGAGCTAAAGATAGTCTCATTCTCAGACCTCATATTTCCGTCATGCGAGACTCTTACCTTAAACAACCTCAAGTACTAGAAAAACTAAGAACTGAATGAGCTGTTTCGGCGTTATCTCGGGGCAAGGTCTATAGAGTTGATGATGTGGATGCAACACATCACCAAGTATTTCATCAGATTGATGGATTAAGAATAGTTGAAAAGGCAAAGCACATCATCACAAAGGATGATTTGAAGAATGTCCTCATTGAAAATGTTAAAGCATTGTTTTGAAATGAAATTACTTATCAGATTAGAGATGATCATTTTCCTTACACCGAGAATTCAATGGAAATTGATGTACTCTATAATGGCCAATGGCTTGAAATACTAGGTTCTGGAACGGTTCATCCTAATGTACTCCAATCTCTCTGATTAGATCCTGAAAAATATAATTGACGGGCATTTGGAATCTGAGTTGAAAGAATTGCAATGCCAGTAAAGAATATACCTGATATCAGGATTTTTTGGTCTGAGGATTCAAGAATCACTACACAACGAGGAACACTTGAAAAACAATACGAAGAAGTAAGTAAATTTCCCGCCAGTAGTAGAGACTTTTCAATTATCATTCCCAATAGTTATGATGAAAGAGAGATTACAGAACTCATGAGAGACAACTGACAGGAACTCATTGAGAAAATTGAAAAAACTAGTGAATGGGATGGGCAAGGTAAGTTTTGACCAGACCATAAGAGCGTTAGTTATAGAATAACTTTTAGATCTATAGATAGAACTCTCACTAACGATGAAGTCAACTTAATGTACTTCACCATGAGAGAAAAGATCAATTCTGAGTTGTGATTAACACTAAGATAGTTAGAGTCTTACATAAGCTTATATTATATAATTACTATTATGTCGAATAATATCACTTTAAACTTCATAGAATGACTCTCTTATGTAGATTTTGTTGGCATTATTAATCAATGGAATGTATTACCATGATCTTTTGTTACACTTAATGAGTGGGTGCAATTCTGACAAATTACTCAGAAATCTCATCTTCTCGATATCGCTTGCACAACTTGATTCTCGCTTAGGGAGGTTTCATATCTTTCTTGATGCTCAGGTATTTGAGTCGACATTTCTAAGTATTCTGTAGAGTCTGCCCAATATAACAAAGATTTCTATACTCCTTCTCTCCCCATCAAATATATACATGGGAATAGTTTAGAACAAAACTTTGATGAAAAATTCTCACATATACTTCTTTGAGCATCGCTTTGATTCTTTACAGATCCTCAAGCAATGATAGCAAAATGCATATGATTTTTTGATGAACATTGAATTTTACTTGTTTCTCCTTTTTATTGAAGTGGTCTTGGTACACCTTCAACTGAGAGTCTTGATTTTTTCAAAAGAACTATTGGTATACAGCCAACTCTTAGGAGTTATAAAGAAGTTATGTCGCTTTATAGAGATTTTGAGATCATATATGAAAATAGAAAGAAACCAATTATTGAATCAGCAGATGAACTTAAAAAATATTGTGCAGATACAGCGAACAGTTTTTGTACCCGCAATCTAGTAAATGATCAGCAGGTTTATAATCTTATATATAATAGATTGTTAGCAATCAGAGAAGCATGTAATCTGATGAGACCATATCAAGACTATTCTACACTAATACTCAGGTATAGAAAGAAAACATATCCGAATAGGTTCGTAGAATTATTCTAATTAAATCACACAATATTATGATACTTACATGATCCAAAATCATAGAAGAGGTTCAAAATAAGAATATTATTCTTGAACCATTTGATATTTCTCAGATAAATCCCAATAGTTATAATTATAGACTGGGAAATAGATTGAGAAAGTTTGATTACATAGACAATGAAAAACATTTTTTTTTCGAAGAAGAAATTCCAGAAACATGATACAAATTGGTTCCACATCAACTATATCTTGCTGCAACCTTTGAAACAATTGGTTCTTCAAAATATATGATTTCACTTATTGGAAGAAGTTCAATGGGAAGATTATGACTATTCCTTCAATTATCAGCCAATATTGGACACACAGGCACTTGCCATAAATGGACATTAGAACTGGTCTCTACTAAACCATTTATTATCTATCCATATATGAAGATAGGCCAGGTTTCGTTTTGGGTAAATCAATGAGAAGTTATTCATTATGATGGACTCTATAATAAGTTTGATAATCCACAAGAATCTTTACTTTCACTTCACTAATACAATGATTCTCACTGGCAAACAAATTTTGCATGAAGTTTCTGCTGGAAGAATAACAATTAGTCCCTTTAACTCAGCTCACATTTCAACAAATTCCTATGATTTAACATTGGGCAATACTTTTATTAGATATACAGATGAAGTTATAGATCCCCAAAAAGATAATCATTATGAGACAATTATAGCTTCGCGCGAAAGTCCAATTTTCATGGACAAAGGTGACTTTCTTTTATGATCAAGTTTAGAAAAAATTTGAAGTTCTTCTTATGTACCGATAATTCATAATAAGTCTTCTATTGCCAGAATGTGATTATTTGTTCACATAACTGCTGATTTAATTGATATCGGTTCAATTTGAACTACTACCTTTCAACTCTATGCCACCTTACCAATCACACTTTATCCTGGAATGCTTTTATGACAAGTTTCATTTTGGAAAACACATTGAGATATTAAGCTTTATGAGTGAAAATATCAGAATAGTAATGGTCCCGTTGCATCTAGAACATTTATAGACTTTCATAATAAATATGAATAAGCCAGTATCTGACTATAATAGTAGAAGCGCCATTATCTGATCTAACCAAATTCGCTTTTGACGGACACTTGATGAAATGAGCGGTTTTGCTCCAAGTGAAAGTAAGAAGTTCGTGGAAAATTATACTAGAGTTTTTTTTCAAGAGAAAGGCTACAAATATGTTAATCCTGAAGGGCTCGTTCCCAGTGACCACAGTAGCATATTATATACAAATTCTGCTGTTATAAATCTCATCTCCCAGATCAAAAATAATTCTTTTGCTTGAAAATTCTTTTGCATACAACGTTGCTTAAGAACTCAGAATTTAACTCAACAAAATAGCGAAATACCTGAATATATGAGTTTATTTACTATGCCATGAATATTTGTAGAAATAGAAGAATATAATTCATTTTGTGGTGACATCATTGAGTTTTTATGAACCCTAATCCCATTATCAAGATTTAAAATTGCCTTTTCTAATGACCATGAAATACATAAGTTATACCGACAAGATTCAGCACTAGAAAATATGGATCATCCCTATGAATATTATAATCGAAAGTTTTGATCAAAAACTATTACAGGTGAAAAGGATACTTTTTCTGACAGTCTCACTTGAGAGTGAGCTTCAATTATGCTTAATAGTGGTAGTCAATACGAAGAAATAGGAAATATTATTATACTAAAAATCGATTGAAAATCATCATTTGCATGTTTTTGATTTTGAATAGAAACAATGTTAAGTATTCTCAATAATAGAGAAATACATCAAGTTTATTTTAGCAATATAGGAAATAATTTAGAGAAACATTTTCCTGATTTAAAGAAACCTCAAACAATCAGGCTCATAGACCTATTTCAGCTTCTTTTTGAATTACATGGTTTTTGAATAGTCCCTGAAAATAGATGAAGAGGCCATATTATGACAAAAATACTGAAGAAAATTCAGCAACTTGCCTTGGAACTCAAATTATCGCAAGATCAGATAGAGGCTATTTTTTTAACTCAATCAGACCCAGACAAACTTCTACAATATTTTAAGAATTATAATAAAAAAAATGATTAAACCTTTTTGTCTTAAGAGAGGAGATACAATTTGCGTTCTTTCCCTTTCTCGAGGTGGCCCTCATACTTTCCCAGAAAGATATGAAGCTGGAAAAAAACAGCTTGAGGAGTGATTTTGACTAAGAGTGATAGAATGAGAGCACACATTCAAAGACGCGTCTTGGCTTGAGAATAATCCTCAGGCGAGAGCTGATGATTTAATGAATGCATTTAAAAATCCGGCAGTGAAATGAATTTTTACTTCAATTTGATGAGAAGATTCTATTAGACTTCTACCTTTTATAGATTTCGAGATCATCAAAAATAATCCTAAGGTAGTTCTAGGATACTCAGATACAACCATTTTGCATTTTATGTGTTTTAAGGCGGGACTTACATCTTTCTATGGACCTTCAATCATGGCATGATTTGGAGAAAATTGATGATTATTCCCTTACATGGTTCAGTGATTAGAACACACGATATTTTCTAATGGTATTGTGTGACCATTACTACCTAATAAAGATGAACGGACTAGTGAAAACTTGTCTTGGTCTAATCCTAAAAATCAGCATACTCTACGCAAAAGAGAAATAGCAACTTGACCAAGATGGATTCATTGAAAGGGCAGATGGTCGTGAAGATTGCTTTGAGGTTGCTTAGAAGTACTTGAGTTTGCTAAATCTACTACAATATGGCCAGACTCATCAGAATGGAAAGATACTATTCTCTTTCTTGAACCCTCTGAAGAACTACCCACTGAAGATCAGGTAAAATATTGGCTCAGAAACTATGCTTCACAGTGAATTCTCAAACACTCAAAGTGAATTCTTTTTTGAAGATCAAAAATAGACAAGGATTGATCTCAAATAAATTATGATGATATACTTCTAAAAATCATCAGAGATGAAGAACAGCTTGATATCCCAATAATCACGAACATGGATTTTGGTCATACAGATCCAATGTTAACTATTCCATATGGAGTTAATTGCATTATAGATTGTGAAAATCAACTTATAAAGATTGATGAGACCTGTTGTTTATAACACTCAATTACGATGAAAAAGATACTCATTGTCGAATTCTGATCACACTATAAAAGACCCCTTCTTGAAAAAATCATGAGACTATGATATCAACTTTATATTGCTGCAACGACCTATCCAAAACGACTTTCAGAGATTATTCCAAAAGAAAGATTTATTCTCACTGACACATATAATAGCGTGCTCCTACTTGCAGATGTCAGTATTTTTATAAACTCTTCAAATATTACATTTGATTGAATAGGAACTTTTTGGGAAGCAACTGTGACACAAACTGCAGACTTAGCAGGTGCGCTCTGATTACCAAACATCAGTTGAGTAGGTGCAAGAAGAAGCTCACAAAACAAGCTATTAATGAGAATATTTTGCCAAAGAGCTCATATTAAAATGCCAAAATTTTGTTCTATACATCTCGATGATCCTGAGTTTTATCAAAAAGTTTGTTCGTTTTGATTTCCCTCTGTTATCAAACCTCTCTATTGATCGTCAAGTCAGTGAGTTATTATGTTAAACTCTGAATACGATGTAATTACTACAATACAAAAAGTTAAGGCATCAACAAGCTTAAAAACAGAAGAAGTATTTAAGAATTTTTCTTGACAAATGCTTCTTGAAGAATATCTGCCATGAAGATTAATAAGTCTTGATTGACTAATATATAATTGAGAAGTCACATTCGCTGGATCAGTCGAGTTTTTCATGTGAAAAGAACCTTATTTTACACAAATTTGAAGTATCATTCCTGCGCAACTCAGTGAGACTGATTTGAAGTCAGCTCAAGAATATGTTCTCACTATTATCAAAGCTTTAAGGTTTGATAATTGCTGATTCCACTGTGAATTAAGGATATCTGAGAATGGTCCTCTATTAATTGAAATAGCCGCAAGACTTCCTTGAGGCCCGCTTATCTTATGATATGAAAAAGCATTTGGGATTGATCTCATTAAAGGCATCACTGATATATGGACAAATACTAGACCTTCCATACATAAAACCAGAGAACACTTTTCTCTTCATAAATGTGTGTTCCCTAAGATCACAAATACCGTTACACTCCTCTGACTTACAGGAACCGAGTGATTCTCTCAGAATGAATATATTTGGGATTACATTCAGGAAAAGAATATTGGAGACAAAATTAGAACATATCCTGAAATCCCTGACTCTGTCGTCTATTACGCGCTTACCCATACTAATCGTGAAGAAATTTTATCAATCTCTAGTACTCTGGAGTCAAAATTAACATTTTTGCACGACTAATACAATACCAGAAAAGACGATCAAATAACTGTCTTTGTTTATACATAAAAAAAATCTGACTCGATGTCAGTTTTTTTATTTTTTTGGCTTATTTGAACCGTTTTTGGACTTAATAGGGAACACTTTGAACAGATCTATAGTTTTATTAAGGGAACAAGGTTTACTTCTATAGTTTCACTAATACACTGGTATTCTAAGGATTTTAACCCTCAATTCAACATTGAGGACAGATTTAGTGAAAAACAGAAAATCCTTTATGGATTCAGGGAGTTTGAAAGAGACTCTGAAGATATTTCAGTATTAAAACACAATTTTGTCAGTACGTTTGAATTTTACTTTCCTTTCGTTAGAGTGGATTTATTTTATAACTTTCTCCAATAAATTATATCATGGAACTAAATGATTTTATGATCTCAAATATCCAGTTTGTTTTTTCTTTAAAGAATTTTTCTCTACCACAATCAGAATACTCTTCTTTTCTTTCTAAGTTTAAAAAGATCTTTGACTGACAACAGATGTTAATACCAGTCCCTAAAAACGCACCTGCAAGTATTCCCATGATGAGCATTAAAGATCAAATTCATAATGAGATGACAATTTCTCCTGAAAGAATCTCTATTTTCTTTTCAGAGAATAACCTTAACAAGATAATGGAGGAACATACTCAAGCAGAAAGTCATATTAATACCTTTCTTAATTCAAAAGTTTCTAAAACCTTTGATATACTTTTCGATAATAATTCCTTGTCCATCTGATGGATTTGATGTGTAGTAAGGATCCTTTCTTTAGAAAGTGATGAGTCTTTCGAGCATGTATTTTCTTCAAAATTCAATGAAATATTTCTTTCAAATACAGATAAGCCACAAACATATTTTAGGTATGACAGACAAAACAGTAAAGAAATTAACACAAGAGAATATAAATATAATTATATTTTTGGAGCTGGTTCAAATAGTATAATTCATTTTTTATGAAAGGATAGCAAACCAATCCAAAAATTCGTAAACCATATTGACTTTGACCTTAACACAAAGCCTCAGAAAAACACTACTATTGATAAAGAATTTTTAAAGGGCTTTTTTCAGATAGTTCAAGATGATCTCAATGCTTCCATTAAAAATTTTGGTAATGTTATTTCAAAGCAATGATAGAAGAAGGTTTACATCCTACTAGTTCTGATGAGGATCAAAGTCTGTGATCATCCTCTTTTTTGCCCAATATAAATCTTGAATTCTGAAGCATAGAGGCGTCTTGACCTTTGATAGCCAACAACAGTAGTGACTTCCGTGATATAGTTATTAAACAGTACGCAGAACAAGTTGAAAAGCTTACAAATGACTTATCAATCTTAGACACTAAAAATCAAAAGATTGAAAAGAACCTAAAGCAATTGACGAAAAATGTAACTAAAAATGTAAAAGCACTATCTAAGAATAAAACTGATTTCATTACCATGTCTGGTATTTTTATCTCTATTTTCACATTTATTTCGATAGAGATAAAAATATTAACTGAAATAACTGATTTGTTACGTTTAAGTGGCTTTACTATAATTCTGGCATCTCTATTAATCTGGTTTGTGCTCCTTATTCACATAGTTGCTTCTAAGCGAATCAATGATGAGTACTCTCCACCACCAGAAAAATATCACATCGCAGCGATTTTATGAGTTCTTATTTGAATCATATTAGTCACAATGGGCGATTATAACAATCCTTCTGTCACTAAAATAAACAACAAAATTGCCGAGTTAACAGGCAAAATAACAATATTTGAGGAACAACTAAAGTTACTTGAAAAAAAAGTTGAAATTCAAGACTCAGAAAAAACAGTAGATCATGATTTTAACCCTATCATCAATTTACCGGAGAATAATGTCCAAAACCTGAAGACCAACCAAACTCAATAACTCAACTGTCAGAAAACTCATAGATGGCTTTAAGAATGATTTTACTGACAGTGAGGCTTGTTCTTATGCTGGAATTTCCAGAGATACCTTTTATAGACATCTCAAAGAAGATAAGGACTTTTCTGACAAAATAGAGCAAGCTAAGAACCTCATCTTCATCTTAGCAAAAAAGAACATTCTGAAAGCAATCAGGAAGGGAGATTCAAAAATGAGTCTGCGATTTTTGGAGAAGAGACAAAGAGCGACATATTGAAAGGAAATCCCACCAACAGAAGAACCAACCACTCCAAGTGACATTTTCCAACGAAATTGAGGAAATTTTTAATGATAGAAAGCCATTTTAGAGCAAAAATTTTTCGTATTTCTTTGTAATCATCTCTCACAGAAGTAATTTGTGAGGTTTTTTTAATTGTAAAAACCCATACAATCCGTATAGATTTTTTGTTGCCTTCGGAAGCAATTAAAAAACAACCCGTCTCCATGAGACTTAAGATTTTTCGTAAAGGATAAAGTTGGACGTATAGCCCGACCGACTATCCTTTGTGAAAAATCGGGTTGTTGCTTCCGAAGGCGCATTTACGGGTTATGCGTCCTTTTTTGTATTTAAAAAATTTTTATTTTTTCTCGTTTACCCTATGAAAAAATCTACCTTGGTTACAATTATTGCTTTTACTACATTATTTTTAGTTTCTCAGTGGTCTGGTACTGCATTTGCAAGTGATGAAATTATAGTTTCTTATCAAGTTAATGAACAAGATCAGAAAATCGTTATTGCCATTACCAAAGCAGTAGAGAAATTGATAGCAAAAAAAGGCGAAAGTAAACGTTCTAGCTATATTTCTCAGCTCAGCACGATTAGTGAAGCTTATAAAGAAAATATCAGGATTCATATGATACTTTCAGAGGTCATTAAAGCTATCTCGCCAGTCATTGAAGAGCCAGCTATCGTCCCATCAACAAATAATAACGAAATAGAAGAAGACATTACAGAAACTGATACTGATTTTGATGCTAACACATACTATACAGGTCCGAGATGAGGATGCTATTACTACAATAATAATTGAAATAAAACTTATGTAGATAGCTCATATTGTAACTAATACTTTATATCTTAATTATTATACTCTAATGAAAAAATTATTCTTTCTACTTTTGCTTTGTGGTATCGTACTAGCTGGTTGCTCTAATCAATCACCTGAACAAAAACTTGAAGAAAAAAGAGAAAAAAGTTGATATAATAAGTGTATGAAAAATGTGGAAAAATCAAAGATAGAAAGGAAACAGTGCATTGACTCAAAACTTCAACTCAGCGGTTATTCAGATGGTATTGACTGTATTCAAGAGTCTCAAAATGGAATATGCAAGTCTATTGAAAGATATAATGCTGAAGTAAATGCCAGCAATAATTGCTTGAAAGAGATCAAAACATACTCCCCTACTGAGTGCACAAGTTTGCTTTATGAATAGTCTTTTATAAAGTTTCATTTCTCATCTATCTTAATCGAAAACTCCTGAAAGGTTTGCCATTTTTTACCATCCCTAAACTCATAACCAATCTTTCAGAATAGAAACGCTTCATCCTCTACCCAAGTTTTTCGTAAATCATCCTTAGATCATACTCTTGAACCCTTAATCTTCCAAAACTTACCGTCTTTCTTTGCAGTATATTGCCTCAATCATAGACGTTCTACTAGCTCCAATACCTTTTGAAAAGAAAAATCAGTCAAATACTCGTTATCAATTCAACTAGCAATAGCCCAGTTATAAACGATATTGAGATAATGATTGAGATAGAATTTTCTTAACCCTTTTGTGCTAGAAAGTTTTGATTTGTTCTGTTTAAGTTCATTTCAGTCTACTATTTCAATAAATCATCAGTCTCAAACTAAAATAAATACATCATTACGGAAATTAACGGCATTGAAAATATAGTATTCCAAGAGAAATTTGAAATCAGAGTATTGATATATTAGATTTTGAATAAGAGTCTTTGCAACAGAATGCGAGTAGCTATACGAAACATCCCTAAAAAGAAAGATCAAAATTATTCCAGCCAATCAAAGTTCTATTCAAAGCTCCTCAGATGTTTTCTGAAAATATGCCTCATCAATTCAGTAGCTTTTGAGGGTGGGTTGTATAGAGCGCCAAATATCATTCTTATACTTGTGTAAAGTACCTTGAGACTCAACAAAATTGTATTTTGCTATGAATTGATCTGATCTTTTAATAAGCATTTTATGCCAAAAGAGGTAAATGAGAATAGCTTATTGAAATTATTATTAGAATAAATACTTTTACATTATCCTCACAGAGGATTTTCTACAAGTCATCCTTCAAATCAAAATGAAAGAAGGATTATTGGGCATATAAATGGACACTTCACAGGCAAGATCTCTATTGTGAGAACTAGCCTCTTGAATGAATGATGAAGAACTTGATACCTTTATTATTGAATGCAAGAGAATATCCTCAATTATTATGGATTTTGCTGAAAAGGAGGCTCAAGAGTAGCCTCTTTTTTCATTATTTAATATCAATAAGACAAAATGAGATTAACAGCTGAAAATGCGATAATTTATTGTAGGGTTTCATCAAAATGACAGCTAGAATGATGATGACTCAACAGCCAAGAGGTTGCTTGTAGACAATACTGCGAAAGAAATTGATATAGTGTTATCAATGTTTTTCAGGATGCTTTTACTGGATGAGACTTAGATAGACCCTGATTGAATAAGCTTTTTGAGTTCATCGATGTTACCAATAAGGAGAATCCAGACAAACCAGTGAATGTATTTGTTGTTGATGATATTAGTAGAATTGCAAGAGATTATCAGGTTCATCTCGAACTTACCAAATGACTTGTGAAAAGATGAGTAAAGTATGAGACAGTAAACATGAAATTTGAAGATACACCAGCAGGAAAAATGATTGAGTGAATTATGGCTATTTACTCTGAATATTTCAGGAGAAACAACCAACACCAAGTCATCAATAGACAAGAAGCAAGGTTACTTGATTGATACCGACCACGAGACTATCCCTTGTGATACAAAACAGAAAAAGCACCAGTAGGATGAAAAATACTTGTACAGGATGAACCAAACGCAAGCATAATCCAAGAAGCTTTGCTCTGATATGCGAATTGATTACTCAATAGCGTCAAAGAAGTTGCTCATTTCTTAGAGAAAAAGGGACTAGATTTGAGAAGATACAAGAAAAAAAGAAAAGACACAACCAAAGTACATACCTCACTTGCTCAAAGAATTTTGACAAATATTCTTTATGCTGGCTATATTGAATACAAAAGAATCACAAGAGACAAAGACTGAATAGTGAAAAAACAACGAGATGTTTCATTGAGAAAATGAAAGCATGAATGATTGATAGACTTAGAAACATATCAGAAAATACAAGAAAAACTACTCTGAAAAAGACCCTACACACATGAAACAAAAATCATCAATGATGAATACCCTTTGAGATGATTTATTATTTGTGGATGTTGTGAATTGTTGTTTACTTCTGGAAAATCAAGGAGCAGAAATTGAAAACAAATACCATATTATCAGTTCAATAAAAAGTGTATTCACTCAGGAAAATCTATCCAAGCAGTAAAACTCCACACAGCGATGAATGAAGAGTTGCAAAAGCTATGAATCGACAAACAGTTCTTAGGATTTATGAAAATATTGATTTCCCAAGAGTACGAGCAAAGAAAACAAGATAAAAAGCTTAGTACAAAAAATATCCAGAAAGACATTGATAAATCACAAGGAGAAATTGATAATCTTCTCAACTCTCTTGCAAGCTCCAGCTCTTCTATCGTACAAAAGAAAATAGAGCAAAAAATTGAAGAGTGTGAACTGAAGAGATTAAAACTTACAGAACAGTTGAAACAGATTGAAACAAGTATAGAAATAACAAAAGTGTTGGATTTGGCATTTGAAATACTCTCAAATCCTTACTACATACGAAAGAATTGAACCATAGACCAGAAACAAATGTTATTGAGACTTTTGTTCAGTAAAAAAATTCCAATCGATTTCTCGACGGGAACTTACTGAACACTACCATTTAGTAGTTTATTCCTACATACTAAAGATATTTGAGAACACAATTACAGTCATCTGGAGACAATCGGAGCCTATTTGAACACTTACACCATAATGTGTTATGAAAAGCCAACTTTATGTATATTTCCCAACTAATGCGTTTTTATGTTAATGAAATGACAGATTGAAAGCAACTAGAAAACAGGCTCTCAGAAAAGCAAAAAGTTATCTACGGTTTGACCGACTTCGAGTCCTCTGCTCTATAAGAGCATAAGTATTGAACAAGTAATATTTTTTACTGTTTTCATTTACTATTCAAGAAATCAGATATAAATCATAACTTCTCTAAAGTATGCATAATTCATCTCAACAAGTAATTATTTACAAAGTTAATAGTATAAATCCTTCCCTTAGGGGTTATAGAACTAACTATTCCCTTCTTTCTTAGCTGTGCTATGGTACGAGATTTTTGTACCGAATTATTTATTCAAAATTTATTCAGCTCCTCTGCTTTGATTGTCATATCTTTAGAATTAATAAGATAGCTCAATATTTTATGTTCTTTATCTGTTATATGTTCCCTCTCTAGGGCAAAATCTATTGTGGGTATTAAAATATTACTTCTTACATATGTTCATTGGAGTAAACTATCGATTTTTTCAATCTCATTCTTCAGTCAAAGCAAGAAATATTCACACCAACTTAAAATATCATTATCTTTTAACGAATCTGCTTTTGCTAACATATCATAGTATTTTTGCCTGTTAGAGTAAAATATTGCTGAAGAATTTATAATTCTTCATTTTTTTACTTGGAATCACATTTTTATTAAGAAAGCATATGTAAGCACTCTTCACATTCTACCATTACCATTATCAAATGGATGAATATAGGCAAAACGATGATGAGCTATAGCCACCATTAATAGTTGATATTGTTCTCTGTGAGAAGAATTAGTGAATTTAACAAATTCATCGAAATAATCTTGCACAACCTTAAAATCAGGTGGAGTATGCTTCGACCCTGTAATAGTTACATTCACTTTTCTTAAATCTCAAGGATTTTTTGACCCCTCTACCGAGAGGTTTTCTGTAATAATCATATGTAATTGTGAAATATAGGCACGATCTATTGCGGTTCTTTCTAATGTATTATCCTCAATAAAGCTCATTGCTTTTTCTATATTTTGGATTTCCTGGTTTTTTTCTTCTTCAGATAGTTTTTTTTCAATAATTTTTTCTACATATTCAGCTAATGTCGTATTATTTCCCTCTATTCTGGCAGATCCTAAAGTTTCCATAATATGAAATATCTCTTTTAATTGAAAAAAAATATAGGGAGGAACGGTTCCTGATAACTGCTTAGACCTCAACTTTTCCAAGTCTAAAATAATATTGGCAAGATCACTTCCCCACAAAGGATCTGGAATTTTTATTTGATTGTTCATATCACTACTTATCATTAAGTAAAACTTTACTTATCAATAGCATACATAAAACACCCTTATTTATCAACACTTTCTCCCATATTTCTCTTCAACTTACTTATCATTGTCCAAAACATTACTTATCAGTAAGACATATAAAACACCCTTATTTATCAACACTTTCTTCCATATTTCTCTTCAACTTACTTATCATTGTCCAAAACATTACTTATCAGCAAGACACATAAAACACCCTTATTTATCAATGTTTTCTCTCACATTTCTCTTCAACTTACTTATCATTATCCAAAATATTACTTATCTATAAAATCTCCATTAAGCTACATACATAAGTAATACTTAAAATTTAACCTAAAAGATATTGAAGACTCAACTCAAACCTCTACTCTACAGATAGTCAGAGGTTTTTTTGATCTTAGAAAAACAATACAAGTAAATTGTCAAAACTAGCGACAAAATCAGACACAAAAACAGCCCCTTTTTGTCGTGGGGTCAAAATAGAAACATAAGTCAATAACTATCAAACGAGCAAGGGAGGGGTGACAAAATGAAGCACAAATCGTGCAAAATAAATGCAAAAACTTTACAATTTTACAGTACAAGAAATGGCGAAAAAGGTGTGAGGGGGCGACAAACACGATTGGGACACTATGAAGCAGGAGTATATCAAAGGTGATGTGCCGTCTGTTTCAGAATTTCTAAGGCACAAAATAGGCACTAATACGGCACTTTCTGGAAATTCAAAGAATAAGACCAAAGGATGGCGTGAGGAAAGGTCTGAGTATTGGGACAAAGCCTATAAGTCACCGAGAATAACAACCGAACAGCAGAGGAATTTTTCGCTTGCTTTTGATGAGCTGACGGAGATATTGCTTGAATATGCTCAGGCACTGAAAAAGAACCTGAGACATAGGATGAAAGATAGTGTAACAAAAACTTGAAAGTATGTACCACCAATGGTGAGTATCGGCGAGATGCAAGCTATATTCGATTTCATATCACCCTTTATGAGTTGGAACAGATGATCAACGGCGGATGAAGATCAAGCAAAATTTGATCTCGTTGAGAAACTCAAAATTTGCTATGAGAAACAAAGGAAAAGTAGAGAGAACTTAGCAGAACGAAAAGATAGACTCAAAAATAATCACTACAACTTCTAAAGGGTTGAAAAAATAGCAGGAATCATTACCTTTAAATTGCCTCGCAGGCAATTCATAAACCACAATTCGAAAGTAGTGCATCTGATGCACAATGTTTTTGTAGCGAACAAAGTAGGAGGTATAGCCGACCGAACTGTTTGCTGCAAAGCTCTTTTCGGGTTGTGGTTTGCTTGCGAGGCACCCATTTACGGCTATGCCTCCTTTTTTGTATTTGAAAAAAAGGCTTTTTATGTTTTTACCCTCTATACCCTATGAAAAAAATCATTGTTTTATTCGTTTGTTTTTTGGTTGTCTCTGTAGGCTATGCTATGGACTACAAACCAACAAGTAGCGATCAAAAGATGGTAACTAACTTTGGCTCACAACTAGAAATCTTGGTAAAGTCTGACCTTGAAAGAGCAAGGACAATTAGTCAGAAGGTCAAAACGCTTGTCTTGAGCTTGAAGCCCTGAACTAAAAATCACTGGATCATCTCTTTGATTGGATCAAAACTTGATGAGCTTATTGCTAAGAAAGACTCAGAAATTGATCTGAGTGGTGGCTTTGATGCTTTGTCGTGACTTACCAAGGTTTATCAAGCAATTAAATTTGATAAGTTTATTACTGCGTATGAAAAGGCTGTTGTATCAAACGCCGATTACCAAGTTTTGTGAGTGGTCTGGTTTGATAAAACCAATATTAAGACTAAGGATCTTTCAAAGATATTGGAAGGCGTCGGTGATAAGAAACCATATTTTTATATCAAGCTGTGAAGCGGGTCAATTATACCTGTTGTATGAAAAGCTGTCAGTCCTTTCGTCACTATGCAAGAACAGACTTCCTATAGTATTTTCAAAGTACCAAAGAACAGCATCGATACGGCACAACTTTTTATAACGGACAAGATAACTTGTTCGGTTGATGCAAAATACTGTGAGTGAACTTTTGTCGCGAATTTAAAAGATATTCCTCTCATAAGCTACTCATCTTCAGAGCAGACCAAACGAGAAGCATCAGAGGCGGGGCAAATTTGCAAACAGAACTCTTGGATTTTCTCTATGTATGATTGCAATAAGACTGCTGATAGAGATGCTTTTGAATGAATGAGTAAAACTCTCTTTAATCATTTTGAGAGTGATTATGATTTAGAAATAAGTGATAGCAATGTTGGTGCTCATTACTGTAAAGAAACTAATCTTGGTAAAGAGTGCCTATGGATCAGCGACCGTAAAGTGAACTCCATCACAAACCTCTACTACAAATAATCTTTTACCCTCCTTAATTTGCTTTCAATGCACAAAGAACAAGAACACAAACTTTACATTCAGTCCTCTATTGCAAGAAGTCTACCAGCTATGGTAAGAAATGAGCTTTCAACGCTATCTGCTCAAAAACAAGAAGAATTTGTTGAAGAGTACAAAAGAAAACAAAAATCTCTAGCAGTAGCTTATGGGTGCTTGCTCCTTTTGTTTGCTTCTCACTACGGCTATCTCAAAAGACGATGAATGCAACGGCTATTTTGGCTTACTTGATGATGAATCGTTGTCTGGTGGTTTATTGATATTTTCAGATTACCTTGAATGGTTGCAGAGTATAACAAAGATATTGCTATTGAAGTTATGAGGAATTTGAAAACAATCTCTCATTAAATATTAAGCTTAAGAAGATGCTTTATAAGTAAGGCAACTCGATGCCTAAAGTTTTTTGTATTGATTATCTAAATAAAAAAAATATCATTCATTCGAAGTTAATTTTTCTAATTAAAGAACACTATGAGTAAAGAAAAGCCAATTCTTTATAAAAGGGCAACTCAACTTAAGAATGTTATATTAAGGATCGATTATCCTTCTTTTCCTGCTGATAAAATATCCATCATTGATTGAATTTTAAAACCGAAATACCCTATTGTAAAACAACTTCCTGTGAAAAAATGAGAGATTCAATATAATTTTGATAAAGATGAACTCAATAGAACAATTATAAATTCTTTTGAACGGATATATCAGGATACAAGTAAGACAAAAAGCATTAAAATAACCGAGTCTTATATAGGGATAACCTACACAAAATATAAAGATCGTTCAGATTTACTAAAAGATGTCGATGAATTTATACAAAAAATCATCGATGCACTGGACATCAAGACTATCAATAAAATCTGACTCAGATATGTGAATATATTAGATAATACTGATGCAAAAGAATTATCAGACCGAAAGCAATTTGTAAATAAAAAACTAACAACCAGCCTAGAATTTTCAACAGAAAACACAAAGACAGTGAGAAGCTTGTCTCAAATACATCTTACTACTGAGAGTTCTATGATTATATTCAGATATTGAGTTTTCAATAAAGACTACCCTAGTGATATTATCAATCAAGAATTTGTCTTAGATATAGATTCTCAAACTATTTTTCCGATCGACGCAACAGATAAAACGAGTATTATCAGCACAATTGACCAATATAATAAAAATATCCAAAAAATCTTTGAAACTGCCATTACAGAAAAATATAGAAATATAATTAAATAATTTATAATTCTTTATCAATACCCATAAAGATGTGAAAAACATACTTTTCAGACATTGATACAGTCAATTTTTGAGTAAATTATGCTGAAGCAAACCAAGATATCGACTATCTAAAAACTTTAGAGGATATTGATGAAACTAACTTTTGATCTAATGAATTTGAGTGAAATTTGACTCAAGATCATAGTACACATTGAGAACCTATTGAAGCATATAAAAAGAAATCTGTAACTTTTGAAATCTTATCTTTAGATGAGTATATAGCAAGCATCTAGATGAAAGATTCAAGAATCAGTGCCAGAATAAGAAGAAGGAAGAAATATAGAATTCATCAAGGTGACATTATAAGAGATGTTACGGTGGTTTCTGTTAAAAGAAAAGATAAGGTTATAAAAGCAAATTATCCATACTTAATAGTAATGACTCAAGACTGTGACCTTGAGCAAGATTTTGATGCCAGAAAAAAAATAGGCGGTAGTCAAGATGCTTACTTAATAAATATCTTAGTATGTCCTGCTTACTCTCTCGAGACATTTCAAAAGTGAGAACATCTTACATACGGCTGAACGATTTTGAAAAGACAAGAGTTTGCTGGTAAAGGTATAGATAAAGTAAAACATAACAGAGAGCCTAGATACTATTTTTTAGAATGAGATGTGAAAATGTGAATTCCTGATTTAGTACTAGACTTTAAGCTTTTTCTGACAATAGATAGAATGGAACTATATTCACATTTCAACAAACACTATGTGGTAAGCATAGAGGAATTATTTAGAGAGTATGCAATGCAAAAGTTTGCGAACTTTCTTTCCAGAATATGACTACCTACTTTCCAAAAAGAAAGTTAAAATAAAAAATATTCTTTAATATTTAAAAAAAATGATCTCAGAAGACATCCTCCACAAACCTTGACGGTCTTATCAACTTTTAGACAATGGCAAAATCAAATACATCAAAGATAAAACTCTTGAAGAAAAGATTGTAGAGTCTCCCATTGAGAAATTAAGAAAGAGAATGGCTAGAGAAAGCGAAAAGAGAGATAATTTGTCCGAAGGTTCTATGGTGATCAATTTGTAAAAAACTACAATTTTTAAACAAAAGATATTGAAAACGAAACTATTTGATATAAATAGAGTGTCATTTACTCCGAAAAAGGGGAAATGACATTTACTCCAAAAAAACCTCAGATCAGAAAGAAATGATCCCGCACCGATGCGGTGGTTTTTAGGATGGTAAAATCAAAAGAGAAGCCTACATCCCTCTATCCTATTTGAGAAGCAATCCACGGACTTATTAAAATAATTGGACTCGATAACATTAAAAAGTTCGATACCCCAGACAATCAGAACACATAGACATATTGTTCGACCTACAACCACGACTCGTATTACTTCTTGAAAATGATCGAACATTTTATTATATATGGGATACTTTACCCATAATATTCCTTCTATGACAGAATTAAGCGATCAATATGTCATTTATTGTAGAAAATCGACAGATGAAAGCTCAGGACAACAAACCCAATCAATACCTGATCAAATTAAAAGCTGTATGGAATATGCTAAAGCAAATAACTTACAAATAGCCCTCAAACCTGATGATTTTCCTTTTGAAACTCAGGTAGATATTGCAAAGGAAGATGCAGAGGCTGATATTTATATTAGGAGAATATACCAAGATACAAGAAAGTATTACATTATCAAAGAGCAAAAATCTGCCAAATTACCGTGAGTCAGACCCAAACGAAAGCTACTTATGAGTCTTATAAAAAAGTGAAAAATCAAAGGACTTTTAAGTTACGCTCCTGACAGACAAGCTAGAAATATGCTAGAAGGGTGAGAAATCATTGATTGTGTTGATCAAGGACTTGTAAACTTAAAATATAATAATTTTCAGTTTGAAAATACACCTTCTGGGAAAATGATGCTTGGAATATGGCTTGTGTTTTCCAAGCAATACTCTGATAATTTATGAAGCCTCATTCATAGGGGGAAAAGCACAGGTGTATCGAGGTGAAAATCCCAAGGGAACTATAAGTATTGATATACAAGAGATGAGATCACTGGATACTTCAAACCGCATCCTGAGTATTTTTCGTTAATGAAGGAAGCCTTTAGAATGAAAGTTTATGATAATAAAAGTGATGAATATATCGCATCTCGGTTGAATAGTCACGGGTTTTTGAGAAAAACGAAAAAAACATCGAAGGAGGTTAACCGAAAAAGATTGACTGAGGTTTGGAGAGATCCCTTTTATTATGGAATCTATATAAGCTGAAATAATAGAGTAAACCTCCTCGAGATAGATACTCCTTTCGAACCTCTTATCTCTGAAACTGAATATAATGTACTCCTCTATAGGTACACTGGCTGAGATACTACACTACATCCAAAATACATAAAAGATGATAATGAAGAGCTTTTACCTCTCCCTAGATGATTTCTCAGAGCTACTGATGGCACTGCATTAGCATTTTATATCACTAACAAGCATAGAGTTAATAAAAGACTCAAAGAAGCACAGAAAAAAGATCCCAATCTAACGCTCAAAGACATTGTCGGCTCACACGAGATCAGATTCAGAAATGCACATAAAGAATCTCCAACATACTGATACGACATTTCTTTCAGCACTATAGAAAAGACAATCATAGAAATGCTCAACCAAACCAAAATTGACGATAAAGGCTATAATGAATATATAGAATATGTCGGAAAAATACTAGATAAACTCAATTTAGATAATAGAACCAAGATCAACAACTTAGAGTTTCAGATCGGGAACCTAACAAGCCAAAAAAAAGAGTACATTAAACTATATATGTGAAAACTCACGCGTGAAGACGAACAAGAAATCTATTCTAACCAGCTTTTATCTTATGACACTAAGATAAAGTTGCTTGAAGAAGAAAGAAATAGCATCTCAACTAACGAAAGAGACACCATTGTGGAACTCTCCACATTGGTAAATTTCCTTAAAACCATAGGTCATCACTATGCTAATGTCTCCTATGTTCAAAAGAGAAAAATTACCGAGCTACTTTATTCGAACATTATAGTTGATAAAGAAAAAAGGCTTACTTTTGAGGTAAAACCCTTATTGGAACACTTATTTTCTAAAGAAATCTCATTCTTTGGAGATGAAGACTAATCTGTTAAACTCTCTTCAATCAGAATTGTTCAAAATGCAGTATATCTTCACCCGCATTGATACTATTATTAAAGAAAAGTCGTATCAGATGCAAGCGGAGTAAGAGCAATATACAAGCGGATTAAGACAGAAGAGGGGAATTATGTTCAGATATAATGATTAAATCGCTCATTACTCTTAAAACCAGTAATGAACACTATCACAACAGTAAATCCCAGTAAAACACAGAAAAAGGTATTTTTCTCAACTATTGAGAAATTTAAGAAAAGTCAGGCTCTCAAAGAAAAGCTTATTCCCTATTTGGAAACCCACTACCCCAACCTTCTCAAGAATCCAATTAGAAAACAAAGAATTAGAGAGTGTTGCAATATGGTTGCCTTTCGTAGGTATTTAGAGACTGGTGATGTTCAGCTGGTATCATCAAACTTCTGTAAATATGACAGGATTTGTATTGCTTGTGCTACCAAAAGAGCGATGAGAATGATTAAGAAGTTTTCTGAATGAATGGCACAACACAATCTTTATGAAAAGAACTGGTACTATATTGTTTTGACAATAAGTCACAAACAAGGCAACAAACTTTCTGATCTTATGGATAGATTGATGCTCTACAAGGAAAGGCTAGCGAGAGCTTACAGAAATAGCAAAAGAGATAATCAGCCAAATAAGAGTTTTTTTAGTAAATTCGATGGTATGGTAATCTCTATTGAAATTGCTCACAAAGGGAAAAATGGATGGCATCCGCACATCAATATTTTGGCTTGTAGTAGTGATGAGATTTCCATAGAGAAAGGAAAATATGTTAAAGGCGACACAAACCCCATTCTTTTGAATGAGCGGAAAGAAATAACTGGTGGCACAAGCTATATCCACAATATTCGTGAAATTGAAGTTAAAAAAAACCACTTCTCAAGAAGTGGTATCGGTGAGGTGTTTAAATATGCTATTAAATTCAGTGATCTGACTATGGAACAGCTTGCAGAGGTTATGTCTGTACAATCTAAAAAACAGTATCGTTTCTTTGCTACCTATGGTATATTTAGGGGCTGGGAGGTCGGAAAAGGTTCAAAATATGAGTGAAGCTGGAAAGATGGGGTATTTTTGTATGACAGAAATAATAAAAAATACGATTTAGCAAAAAACATCTAGCCTAAAGCTTTATTTAAATATTATATCCCTTTCATTTTATCAAAAATTTTATTAACATAATTCTTTCAAGCATTATTCGTCAAAGATGCACTATTAAATAAATCAACTAATTCATTAATTGTAGCACCAGCAACAGCGATCCAAGCTACAGGATATCATCGTTCAAATCATTCAGTTTTTATATTCATAATTTGTGGTGTCTTTTGTTCTATTCAAAATCATTGTAAAAAAATAGCAAGATCAAGCATTTTATTAGGAGTTAGATCTTTATGTTTTTCAGATAACCTTTTTTTACTTAATGGGACTCATAGGAAAACATCATTTTTTGTATTAAAACAAAAGGAATTAGGCATACTACTACCTGTTGTTCTATGTATACCGTTACATTCAAGAACATATGTAAACCAAGATCAATTATCATAAGTAAATAATAAATCAAAAGAGACATTACCTCTTATTCATTGGGACTGCAAATTTATCAATAAATCATTGAAATCAAATTCAATAGATTTCTCTATTTTATATTTCTCATCATTATTGATGTAAGAAAAAAAATTTGTGCTTCAAAAATATTCTCAATTTTCAGTAACATTATTAACTAATCATCGATTTTCGATTCTATTATTTTGTATAGAAAAAGTAATACTACCTTCTCTAGATTGATTTCAAATAAATTCTTGGATTAAATATTCACTATTAAAAAGATTAGTTTCTCATTCTTTCAAATAATTAGCAAATTTTGCACAGATATTTTGAATAGAACATTTAAGGTTAGAATATACTCAATCATATTCAGATATACCAACACCATTTCAATTTCCATCAATCATACTATGTTTTAATACGAACTTACTTCCACTAACAAAACCTTCTTCTATTACATCAATAATTTTTTCTATAGAAACTTCTGATGCCGGAATAATGATTGATTTAGGTATATATTTTTTCATTTTTTCATCATTCAAAAATATTTTAACTAATCATGTTTTTGAAAGTATAGAATGCGATTCAGGTGATGTATATAAACCGGCAATTCATGAATCTCAATTATTATGAACAATTTGTATATTATTATTTTCATTAAGAATATTATACAAACTACTTTTGCATATTTTTTTTATTTCCTTAGAAAATCTTTTACAATTATGTGTCCTTATTGGATCATAAAAATCTCATTGATAACTGGTATAGATTATCTCATCAGATGATAGACGTACTCATCAACCAATAGCAGAACTTGGTTGTGTTTCAATACAAATTGTTTTCATAGAATGTAATATACGCATTAAAAATAAAATCTTACCGCATTATAGAAATTTATATTTTTTTAGTTTTTGTACTATATAGTCATATTTCGTATTAAAAATCTCATCATTATGAATTTCAAAGATAATCGATCTTCTCGCAAGAAAGAAGACTCTTTCAAAAAAACTCTTGTCACGATTTCCTGTATATATCTCAATAAATTTTCGCAATACATCATCTCCAGCTTCAAAAAAATGACAAAAATCAAGTTCAATTCAGCCAATTTTACTATCAGTAAAATCAATAATTCATGTAATTTCTTGTCTTGTTTCATCATAAATAATATTCTTATTTTGAAGATCCGTGTGAACAAAAGCTTTTTTAGGTGACTCATAATTAAAAAACAATTCTTGCATATAATTTTCTAGATCATTCATCTGATTTTTAGAGAGAATTGTGCCTATTTTTTTATGCAAATCTTCTTTTAAAGTATCTACAAAAGCTCTTAATCAGCTATTATCTGTTCAATCATTTGTAGATTCGTTTTTATGTCAAAATTCACTCAAAGGTATACTATGTAATTCTTGCATAAATCATACTAATTGATTTATAACTTTATCCGTATAAATAGATTTTTCGTCAGGTAGTTGTATCCCAGAAATTAATGGATAGACAATAAAAGAATCGTTAATTATTTGGCAATTAGGAATGGCAAGAGAAACATATTTTTTAATAATAGATAGTTTTTCCATTTCCTCTATCATTCACTTTCTTTTTTCTTCAGTTTTAGGAAGTCTAAAAATTACTCTATCTACTATATAGACCTCAAAATCCCATCATATTGATATATGTTGATAATTGATAATTTTTTTATTCAAATATTTCTCAATAAGGGAGATATAATTCATTTCTTAGTAAGTAATATTTAAAGCTGTTTTACTGAAATAAGTTGAATATCTTTTTGATTTAAAATATCTTTTACTTCATTAGATTTAAAGAAATCATACTCTTTTTGACGAGAAATATAATCAGAACACAAATCTTCATAATCAATTTGTTCTCCCAAAACATGTATTAAGAAATAAGTTGTACCATCTTGAATTTGTTTCAAACGATTTTTAGAATATTCATTAAAATCATTTCAATTATATAATGAGTTTGCATCATAATGATCTAAAACAGAAAATCCGATCTGTTTTAATTTATCAATATAAATATCACAATCATAGAATCGATTACCTAGTGAATCTCATTCTTTTGGTTGAGATATAAATGGCTGAATTTTAAATAAAGTAGCAATTTCTAAGTAAATATTAAATAATTTCTTGTGAAGTAATACGCCCATATGAGAATCATAGTGAGATGGTTTTAATCAAGCCTTTAGAGATATCTCTAATTGACTACATAATTCTTTCTTTATATCTTCATAATTTGCATTTTCAAACACCTCATCCAGAGTAGAGTGAAAATACCCATTTTTATCAACTAAACTAGGGACTTCCGAAATAGGTAAAGTGGGACGCCACTTCATAGACTCATTATCTCGTTCTGATGTTAAAGTTAAGTGAACTCACAAATCAAGGGCAATATTTTTCTTATAATTTTCAATAGCGTCTTCAAATCATTTACAAGGAATCATAATACTTCCTGATGTAGCAAATCATGAATTTAACAAATCAAAAGAAGCTTTATTTGCACTTTTAGAGACACCTATATCATCAATATGAATTATGATTTTTTTCATTCTATTTATTTTGTTAAATCATTATAAAATTTCCTATAATCTCATGGATAAGAATGTTTTCATTTAAGAATTAAATTATAAAAAAACTTCATACACAATATTCTAAATTTATCAGCAATACCATTAAAGTGAATGATTTTTGCATTCCTTAGTATCTTATCATGATTTCAATCAACTATAAAACGATGTTGAAAGTTGTACTCAAACTGGGAAGAAATCTCTAAATTATTTAGATACATTCGAATATTTATAATTGATTGATCTGCTCGTTTGATATAAGTATTATATTTATGAAGAATTCACATAAGTTGATTATAGTAATTTTCATTTCTATAACGTGATGGAAGGAGAAAGACTCATGCATTTCCTGCAGTGTTTTTAATTACAATTCAATCATCAAAAAGTTTTTTTTGTAATGCTTCATTTTCTATTGATATAAATATTTGATCTTCTCATTGATAAGATTCTTTTATCATTAGAAAATCGTCTATAGAAAATAGTTCATCTAACGGTTTTGTAACTATTATATCAGCATCTAGATGTAGTATTTTCTCATAATTATCAAATATTTTATGTCTCCAAAGTAAAAATCTTGCATAAAAAACCTTTGGATCAATTTCTTTTGGCAAATGTTTCATTACTGGTCAAATTTCATATTTCGTAAGATCGTTTTTAATAAAGATGATGCCATCATAAATTTTTTGTAAATTTTGTAAATCTCACAATGAGAAATCAGTATAACAAATTATAATATCTGGATGAGATCAATAATTATGGACAATGCTTTTTAAACAAATTTTAAGACAACTTAAAAAAGCTTTATTTGCAGAAAAAAATATACAATATCTAGATATTTCATTATGCATGAGTAATTTTAATAGGATAATTTCAATAATTTTTTTTGATCTCTTCTAAAATCACTTCAGGTATGATATTAATCTTCTCCATAAAGCAATGAAAACTAATATATTTTATATCATTTTTATCTATTAAACGAATTTCAACCTTGTTTTTTATATTTCGTTTTGACAACCAATGTTTTACACAATGTTCTGATTTAGCTCCTCAATGATAAGTTTTGTAAGAATAGTGATCTACAGCCACAGATTTATTATATCATACAATTGTTTCATTTCTCTTTAAGTTTAAAAAGAAATCATCATGTTCTTTAGCATATTTTAGCTGAGAATCTCGTCCTCATGCATTCTTTATTAATGAGGTTTTTGCAACAAAGAAATTAAATATTGTATCATATTTGAATGATTCTTTAACTGGATCTATAAAATGATACAATACATTCTCCAAAATCTGATAGTCTCAATGAAATTCATATTCTTCTCTTCATATGTTATTTACAGCTCATCAAAGAACATCATATATTCATCAAGATACTCATTCAATAAGAAGAGATAAACAAGTTTTTTCTGTACATACAAAATCATCATCAAGCAACAAAAATAGTTCAGTAGTAACTAAATCGAGAGCTGTATTTCTTTGGGTAGAGATTCCTGATTCTGGATCAACGAAAACATGATTCACATCATCTCTTTTATGGGGTGTAGAAGAAGAATCTACGACAATAATTTTTAGATCTGGAAAAAAATCACGAAAAGACGATACCATATTATCTAAAGCTTTTTCTCTTTCATGAGTTGCAACTATAGCAGTAATGTTTTTTGTAGTAGTTCATAATTTTAACATTTCTAATACTTAAAATCACTAAAACGCAAACTCATAAGGTATAATCTTTGCTTTATGATTATTGATTAACTCATTATGCGTATTTTTGAATCGTGAATAAAGTCTAAAATTTATTTTGACTTCAAAATCATTTTTAACGATCCTATAAAATTCTAATCATTCAAATATTAACTGATATGATGCTAAATTAGCTCATTCATTTTGCAAAATACTAGCTAAGATCATAAAAGAATTTAGAGTTTCCACTGGAAACCTAGTGTTTTTATGGTTTATAACCTCTATAAGGTATTTCTTTGCTTCTTCTCGTAATTGATTTTTGAAATAATGATATCATAGAAACCAATAAAATCTCATACAACCAGGATTTTCTTTTATTCCATTCTCTAATTGAGTAATATATTTTTGTCTATGTGGTTTTATTTCAGGATAATGACTCAAGCTAATTCAGTTCAACCATAATCCATTTTTATTGTTGTCTCTAATATAAACTTGAGGACATGCATGCACAGAAAACAAAAATCTTACAGCATTTTTTCTAATAAGACACATTTTGTAGTCTTCAAATGGTTCTTTATATCTATAGTCTATCCACTTCACAAAATATCAATCCACTTTTTCACTAGGGTTAATTTTTTTTATAGCTATAATGTCTTCTCTAGAAATATGCTCATCGCCATCTAGTATTAAAATTCGTTCTGCTTTATTATTCTCTATTGAGAAATTTCTAGCCTCAATTAATCTTTGATCAGGATATGGATTTTTATATAATATCGGATTTATATGAAAATTTCTCAAAATCTCTAAAGTATTATCTTCAGATCAAGTATCTACTACAACTATATCATCAAACAAGTCATAAATTTCTCATAAAGATTTATGTAGTCTATTTCCTTCGTTTTTTACTATCATACTGAGTCCAATATCCATAGAATTTTAATAAAAATAAAATACTAAATAGAAGTTTCAGATCAGACTCAATTCTTAAAATTAATTCTTCTAGTAAAAGATAAATTATCTATAAATTTCTGATCATGAGAGACAACAAAGACCATTCCATTGAAATTATTAATAGCATTCTCAAGTTCTTTTATTGTAGCGATATCTACATGATTTGTTGGTTCATCAAATACAACACAGTTACATTTTTGAAGAGATAGTAAGGAAAAAATCAATCTTGCTCTCATACCCGGACTTAGAAGAGGTATTTTTTTTTCTCTATCTTCTTTTTCAAATCCCAATTTAGATAAAATATAATTTACAGTCTCAAAAGAATAATTTCCTTGAGATTCCAAAAATTCAATAGAGTTTAGATTATGAGGTAACTCATGATGATCTTGAGAAAACACTCAAATCTTTATTGAAGGACTTATCTCAATCATTCAATTGTTTCCCAACTTATTTGTTAATAACTTAATAAAAGTACTTTTACCTTGTCCATTTTCTCCTGTTATTAATATTTTATCTTTTGCATTAAAATTTAAGTCTTTTACAGACAACTCAAAGCTATCATTATCTGGATAACTGTATGTTAAGTTTTCAATTCTAATTTTACCTTCTGGGAGTTCTGTTGTTTCTAGAATAAATTCAATAGGTTTTTTCTCTTTAGGTTTTTCTACCTCTTTCATTCTTTCTATTCTAGAAGCTATGTTTCTAGCTTGAGAAGCTAATTTTTTTGCTACTTTTGATGCTCCATCTCACTTATCATTATCTTTTGTATTCCCCCTATTTCAAATTACATGGGCTTTATTCTGTAAATTTCTTTTAGACTCTTCCATACGATCGTATTCTTCTTGTTGTCTTTGATATTCTAATAATTGATTTTCATATTGTTGCATTTTTTCTTTTTCATAAAAGTCATAGTCACCACTATATTCTGTAAGTTTTCATGAATCAATTTCGAATACTTTAGTTACAACCTCATTTAAGAATGCTTTATCATGAGATATTATTAAACAAGATGCTAGAGATTCTTTCAATAAATTTATCAATCCATCTATGGCACTTATATCTAAGTTATTTGTAGGTTCATCTAACAAAAGCAAATCTCCTCACTTTAAAATAGTTGCAGAGAGCAAAAGTTTATTCTTTTCTCACCCGCTTAAATTTTTAATTTTAGTTTTTTTACTATCATATTTAGATAAACCAACTTCGTTCAAAACTTTTTCTGCTTTATAATCAAATTCATATCACCCCATTCTTTCGAAAAGTTCATATTTTTCTCAGTACAAATCTAATAATGTAGGATCATTAAGCTTTTGCATAAGATCATTAACATCATTTTCTACCGCCTCAATTCACGTATATTTTTTCAGAAATCAGTAAATTGTATCATCCAAATTATCAATATGAATTTGTTGTTTCATATATCCTATTAGAGGAGAATTATTTCAGTAATTTATCTGTCATTCAAAATCACTATCCTCTCAGGAAAGTATTTGAAATAAAGTAGATTTTCATGCTCCATTTACTCAGACCAATCAAGCATTTATTCATTCTCAAAGAGTTAGATTAGCATCATCTAGAATAACCCTCGCTCAGAAATTTTTCTTAAGATTTTTACACTGTAACATAATTAATGAAATTTATATATTAAAATTAAAACCTATTCTATAATTTTCTTAACTTATGATATAAATACTCCATTCAATATTTATACATAAAATCTAGATAAAGTAAATATACATAATATAATATAATATTTCAAGGATAAATTTAATTAAGCCAAACAAGATATAAATTATATGAAAAGATCCAGATTACTTCTTAAAGTCTCTTTAAATAACGCAAAATCATAAAACTAAGGTAGATATTAGCGAGATGATCCATGGAATACAAGCAAGTTTGAGGCAGAAACTTATGATTAAGGTAGCGTAAGATATTAAATGATTCTGTTTGTATTCTATTTGTATTCTATTTGTATTCTATTTGTATTCTATTTGCATTCTATTTGTATTCTATTATGTCTCAAATTTACATAGATGATAAAACGATAAAAAGAGTTATTTTCATCAAATTTGATGTTGATTTCCCCATATCCTATGAACAATTTAGGTATAAAAATGAGTTTTTTGAGATTCGTAAACACTTGAGATATAATAATTAAATCGCTCATTACTCTTGAAACCAGTAATGAACATTATCACAACAGTAAGCCCTAGTAAAACACAGAGAAAAGTTTTCACCTCTACAATCGAGAAATTCAAAAAGAGCCAACTACTGAAAGAAAGACTTATCCCCTATTTGGAAACCCACTATCCCAATCTTCTCAAGAACCCAATCAGAAAACAAAGGATTAGAGAGTGTTGCAATATGGTTGCCTTTCGTAGGTATTTGGAAACTGGTGATGTCCAGCTTGTCTCATCAAATTTTTGCAAGTATGACAGAATTTGTATTGCTTGTGCTACCAAGAGAGCTATGAGAATGATTAAGAAGTTTTCTGAATGAATGGCTCAAAATAACCTTTACGAAAAAAAGTGGTACTATATCGTTTTGACAATAAGCCATAAACAAGGTGACAAACTTTCTGATCTTATGGATAGACTAATGCTCTACAAAGAAAGGTTAGCGAGAGCTTATAGGAACAGCAAAAGGGACAATCAGCCGAATAAAAGTTTTTTTAGTAAATTTGATGGTATGGTGACCTCTATCGAAATTGCTCACAAAGGAAAGAATGGGCGACATCCACACATCAACATATTGGCTTGTAGTGACAAGGATATATTGATTGAAAAGGGCAAGTATTGGAGATGAGAAACCAACCACGACCTTCTCAATGAACGAAAAGCAATCACAGACGGCACAAGCTATATTCACAATATCCGCCATATTGAAGTCAAAAAAGACCACTTCTCAAGAAGTGGTATCGGTGAGGTGTTCAAATATGCTATAAAATTCAGTGATCTAACTATGGAACAACTTGCAGAAGTGATGTCTGTACAAGCAAAAAATCAGTATCGTTTCTTTGCTACCTATGGTATATTTAGGGGGTGGGAAGTCGGGAAAGGTTCAAAGTATGAGTGAAGCTGGAAAGATTGAGTGTTTCTGTATGATAACACCTCAAAAAATTACTCTCTTCTAGAGATGCAAAAAAAACATTAAATTCAAAATTGTTGTAAAACATTATTTTGCAACTCTTCTTCGGATAAACCTTCTAAATCTATTCCCAATGACAAAAGATTTGCTTTTGCCGTATTTTGGTAATTTTGTACAGCTTTTTTCGATTTTCTAATCTCATTATTTAACTCAGTAAATTTCTTAAATTTCAGTAAACCCATAAGAATATGGTCTCAGCTTAACAACAAATCACATATATTTGATAATACAGAAAATTCAAAAGATTGATTGTTAGGCGTTATATTTATAAAGTTTTTTACAGATAACTCTTCCGTAATGTTTTCCATATGAGTTTTATCAAAAGAGAATGTCAGTCATCATAAAGATCCATAATCTTTTGAAGTTGCTATTATATAAACACAAGTATCTAATGATTCAATGATTTGAAAACAGAGTTTATACTTATCTTTTTGTTTGTTAGTGTTTTTATCAACCATATTTTTACAACGGTAAAATCAACGCTTTTGGGGCATTTGATTTTTACGATTTACATACTGAAAAGTTATATTACTCATCCATCACAACTTCTAATTTTAATTTGTCTCATATATGTTGATTTCAACCGAGGGTCGCTCATAAATCTTTCATAGGCTTAGTTTGATAAGCAAGTTTTGTTAACTCAAACGCATTAAATGATGATAGGCTATTTAGCATTTCGTCAATAAAAGTCTTCTCTTCATTTGGAAAATTAAAATCCATAGCAAAATTGTCTTGTAATTCATATTTACAGACTTCATCTCCTGAAGGAATAGCATAACAAACATATTTTAAGATTCATTTTTTAACAAGGACATTTACCTGATCATATATTTTTTGATCAAAAGGTCAGTAGGTATATCTTATATACGAAAAATCAGTTATTTGCTTATGAAGTTTTTTAAGTCCTCATAAATCTATCAAATAACATAATTTCATAATTTCAGTTATAGAACATCATAATCTGTTTGCTATAACATAGATTATTAGTTTTTCGTTGTTTGAAAACATTGTTTGAAAATATTTCACTATAAAAGTGTAGTATAGTAAAAGTATGAATTGTGTCAAAAAATTCAAGCCAATAAAATGTGGCTTTATAATTACATTAGCATTCTTCCTCCTTTTCCTTCTTTGCTGAAACTCTGCTTATAAACATCGTTTCTTTATGTTCTACAAAGTCTTCAAACTGGCTAGGGTCTATTTTCCCTTCTTTGAGAAATTTGGTGAATTTGTTTGTATCGAGCTTGAGTAAGTCACCATATACTCAGTCTTCTTTCAGTTTTTCAATCACTTTGTCTTCTTCGTCTTCATCAATCGCATAGCTTTCTCTTGTTGCTAAGCTCATTTTGTATGAGTCAGAAAAGAGTTTACTTACACCCTGTTCTTTTGCGTAGTTTACCAAAATATCTTTGTAAAACTTCTTTTTCTCCTCCAACACATCTAATTCGTCAGAAACTTTCTTGTACTTATCAATTAGCTTTCTTATTGAGTCGATGTCATCGATCGGAGTTTGCAGGGTTTCATCTTTCATTGTCTCGTGCTTTCGAGCTGGACAGATTACTTTGAAAGGACAGTAATCACAATGTGAAGCGACTTTGGTTTCAAAAGCATTCTGATTTCATTTCTTGAGGAGCTTCTTTTTGGCTTCTATTTCTTGAGCGATAGCAAGATAGTCCTCTTGTACTTTTTTCACTAGCTCATCAGTAATCTCCCACTGGTAGCATTTATTAAAATGCAGGTAGTAGACTCTTCCTATTACTTTTTTGACTTTTGAAGCATAGAGCTGTTTGATACCAAAACCATAAAGGTTTATCTGTTCTTGTATCTTATCTTTGGCGTCTTGCGGTATTTTGGTGTTTGTCTTGTAGTCGTTGATGATAATATCATCACCCTGCATATCGAGCCTATCTATCTTTCATCTGAAACCTATCTCCTCTGATAGATTGAAATTTACATCTTGCTCTGTACCAAAAAGTTTTTCTTGGTCAAAAGGGCTGTACTGTGAGTAGTATTCTTCCAGATATGAAACTCATCTTTGATGGAAAGCGTCAATGTCGGCGTCAGTATACCTGATATTTTCACTCTCTTTAAGTTTTTTGATCTTTTCCTGTCGGTCTTGGTTGAAAAAACTGATAAGCTCCTCTTCTGACATAAGAGAAAAAACTCAGACTTTTTTGTAAAGCTCTTCTAGGCTGTCGTGTACCGCAGTACCAAGAATAAGATGCAGATTTTCTTCAAATTCAGGCTTATAACCTTCTATTTTTTCAAACCTGTATTTCATCGGGCAGGTATTATAGGTATTTATCTGAGAAAATGAGTAAGTTGCCATTATTTTGATGATTTAGTGAGTTGATAAACGGTGTGAGCGGTTTGATAGTATTTTATTCAAAAGCCTTTACTTTTTCAATCAGCTTTCTTTGTTCACTTGGTACTTTGGCATCAAAAACAATCCTGTACTCAAAATTAGGATTATGCTTTTGAAACTCCATAAATCAGATTTCCTTTGCAAAAACATCGTCTACGATCTTGGTATCTCACTTTTCAAAGTATTCTTTGGCTTTTTCATAGTTAGCTTTTTTGTCTGAGCCTTTAATTTCCACAACCAAATATTTCTTTGATGAGTCAGGCTTTTCAATAGAGATTAAGAAATCAGGAAAGTATTTTTTGAACCTCCTTTGTTCTTCCTCGTAAATCTCGTATTGAAAGAAAAAGTCAGTATAGTTTTCATTACCTGTTCAACCCGTGAAATAGACATCTTTTATTGCTTCATCATCACTAAGGGCTTTTTGAATATGTTTGAAAATCTCTAATTCGTCCGAACTGTCGAAGTTGTAGGGGTTGATATGAAATCATAACCTATTTTTATTATCCAAGCTTTCCTTGTAGCAAACAAGGTTTAAATGGTCTTTATCCACATCAAAAGTAAATGAGTTTGTTTCTACTTTAATCAGTTTTAGTTCTTCTTTTAAGCTCGTTTCTTTCTCTGTGTATTCATAATAATGTTTATAAATTTGATCGATAATGAAGAAAAGCTTTTTGTTGTCGTCAGATATTATTTGTTCGATTTGCTCTTTTTCATACCCAATGTTTTGAAAAATCTGCTTTATTGTAGTGAAATCGATATGAGTATATTTGTGAATAACCCAAAGTATCTCATAGTAATTCATAACTCTATTCAAAAGCTTTGTTTCAATATTTTGTTGTCCCTTGTCTTTGTACTCTGTCCCAAGCTCTTTGGTATGAATATAAATATCCTGAGGCTTATACTGCTCAAAGTTTATCTTGTAGCGAGAGAAATCTTTTTGCTGAGAGGCAATAATGGATTTTATGACTTTTTTGACTGAGATTATTGCTCTCTTTTCGATCGTGCAAGGAATAGATTGTTTTTCTTTACTGGTACTATTCAAACCCTGTATATCGACTCAAAAATTAAGCTTCAACTCACTATCAAGCATTTTGTAGTTTTCTTTGGATAGAAAAATGCTCGCCTTTTTATCATTTTTTCCAATTGATCTCAAACATCTGGTCGTTGCTTGGAGTGTAAAAATCTTTGGTGGTTTTCTATAAAGAGCAATTGCAAACAATGATTTACAATTTCGTCACTCAGTACCCTTATTTACTAAAAGAATGATCTGTTTTTGACTTTCTGGAGTATCCAAAAGCTGAAACTCTTTGAGTTCTTCATTGCTGACTTCTGAGTGATTTTCAATGACTTTGTTGCTTCCAATACCCATTTCTTTCAAAATCTCCTTTTCAAGCTTTTGTCTCACTTCTTTGAGTTCCTCTATGTTTGCCGTGTAAATAGCAATCTTTGGGAGTTTATTTTCAAATCTTTCTTCACCGTATCTTTGCCAAAACTCACTAATAACAAGCGTAAGAAAATCGTCTGATTTGACCTCTCCAAACTCTATGATTTCTGCTTCTTTCAATATACCGTCTTGGATACCTTCTTTGAGTCAAAAGTAGTAAACAACATTTGAGATCATTTTACCTTCGACATATGGCGTCCCTGTCATATTGATACAATTTATCAGCGATTTGTTTTCGTGTATTCTATTGATAGCATCCTTAGTTTTTTTGATTTCTCACTCAAGAGTCATTCCGAAGCTATGATGAGCCTCATCGATAAAAACACTCAGATTTTCTAATTTTTTGAGAGAAATAAGCCTTTGATTTTCTATTTCGTGCTGTTCTCTTGCCTTTGGGTCTCCCAAAAGACTATTTTTCAGATCTCATTGATTACCTTTCCTCGTTTTTACGATGATCTTTTGAGAGTTGGTGACAATAACATTGTAAACACTCCCTTCGGAGACTGCTATGGTATGCTTTGTGTCTTCCAGATAATGATATTTGATTTGAAGCAAGGCGTTTTGATATTCTGGCGGTATAATGTTTCTTTCATCAAATGATTTGATCTCTTTGAGAGATTGTATGATGGTCTTGTCGGGTGCGAACACAAGAAAGTTTTTGGCAAAAAGAGGACTCTCAGGGTGGTAGTAGCTCAAAACAATATCATAGAGCATAAACGCCGTCATCAAAACTGTCTTACCTGTCCCCATCGTCAAAGCATAGACTTGGTTGGTATAGTCATCATTACCAAAACTACTTCCTATTTTCTCAGCAATCTTCTTTCTTTTGTCTTGCTCTGAAAGCTCCATCAAATCCAGCACCTCGTCTGATGAATACTTAAGCTCTTTGATAAGTTCTTTAAAAGGCAGTATGTCAAAAACGATCTCATTCAAAGGTTTGTTTTTACAAACCTCTTTGAGGTATATATAGCTTTCTAAGGCTTCCTTTTGAGGTTGTCTCAGAAAGTTGACCTTGTGGATATACTTCAAAATATTCGATGTTTCAGGATAAACACCTTCATATCATTGTTCTTTTCGGGCTTGTATTTTACTTTGGAGAGCATTGAGAAAAAATTGCATAGGTTTTGGTTTGGTTGATAAAAAACTTAAAAATCCACAGCAAATGTTCACTTTTTAACTCAGGCTAACTTTTCCATTTTCGCTGTTTCCCTCTTCCTGTATGTTTCCATTGGATTTGCTATGATTTTGATTTCACCCGTTTCAATATTTGTATATTTTACCTTCTTTTCTGTGTCATCGACCCGTTCCCGTGTCCGTCATTTCTTTTCCATTATACTTTGGTCAAACATCGTCAAAAAAGTATAGTGAGTAAAGTGTGTCAAATCAGTCATATGAGTCAGGGTTTTTTAATTTCAATAGTCCCGCAATTTATAAGTTGCTTCTCTTGTTCTGTTAAGTCAGATCGATTCACTCTCGTGAGACTTAGGTTTTCAAACCGTTTGTCACTTTTACCATTCACACTATTGAACCATTCAATAGCTTCCTGATCTGGCAAACTATCCTTAAAAGTACGATTTTTTGAATAGTCGCCAAATCATTGGTGCAAGACCTGTTGGATTTCTCAAAGGTGCAACTTATAGAGGTAGTTTATCCACATATTCGGGCTTCTAAACCTTGAGTGAAGTATCATATGTGGCTCAATAGCTATTGGGTGGACATTCAAATAATCATCGTAATTCTCAGAGTGAAATTGAATACTGTTTGCATCTCCTTTCAAACCTGTAAGCTGACAAATATACTCAATTTTATAGCCTTCTTTTAGACATTTCTTTTGGAGGTTGTTTATTTTCATTCTATAATCTCCTGAAAATCAATTATATTCTTTCATAGCAGTCATTTTTTTATTTTGAGAAAAGTAAAAAACTGCTATTTACCCTTTTTCACTGTAGTTTTTTTGATTGGTTTCTTATTTACTGGTGGCTCTCGTTTTTCATACTTCAGTCCATCTTTTGTTCTATCTAACTTCTTTTTTGTGAGATCGTCTCCCTGATGAAACCTTTTACCAGCTCTTGATTTTGTAGGCATTGATTATTTTTTTATAATTTAAAAATTATTTAACCTCTATATCATAGGTTTCAAACAGCTCTTCACCCAAAATATCAATAATTTTGATTGCGAGGGTGAACTTTCCTTTCTTTGAATACTGCCAACTATAAGAACCTTTGACCGTTTCTTTTTTAGATGGATTATCGATAATCTCGGCATTGAATAACTTATCATCATAGTCAGCATCAATAGCTATGCTGTCTATAGTCTGCTTTCGATCTTCAATGAGTGTTTTATCAGACTTCCCTTTGTTTTCTATTTCTAGCTTTTTAAGTAAAACTGGCGAAATAAAATCGTTTATAGAAATTGATAAATCTGATTTTTTTACTTCAATTTTACATTCCAAAACGGGTTTCTCTTTGAATATAATGCCTTCTTTTTCAATAAGTATATCTCTGACATTGATTGTACAACTGGTCGTGTTTTTCTTTCTGATATATGCTTCAATATCCAGCTCTTTTCCGCTACAAATAATATCAATATCGTAGTATTTCAAAGGGCTATTTGAGTAAATATAGTCATTCTGGTTAGTTTCCAAATGAGTCATAATATCGTCTATGTCTTTCTTTGAAAGAATGCGATTTGGATCAATGATTTTCACATACGATCAGGAATTTTTACCGTCAAAATAGCCTCTCACCGACTCTACACCATAACTTTCCATCAAAATTTCCTTATAAGTCGCAATACCTTCATCTTTGTTTTTAAAAAGATTGTATTCGTTTACATTGTATACCTTAAAGGCAAGCGGTGTAGTAAGAAATCATTTTTTCTCTTGTTCAGAAGATCAATCTATGTAATGAAATGGATTTCAATCAGGCAGAATTGATCATAAAATATTTGTATGGTCTTTTGGATCTGGAATATGCACATTAGCAAAATGAAGTGTCCTACGCTTGGAAACCTCAGCACGATCTTTGATTTGTTTTTCAATAATAGTATTTAACCTGCTAATAGTTGTATTGATTGCACCTGTATTGATGTCACAACCTATCCACTTACGACCAAGTTTTTGAGCAACTGCAATTGTTGTGCCACTTCCCATAAAACAATCCATTACAAGGTCTCAAGGATTTGACGAAGCACTAATAATTCTTTCAAGCAATTTTTCAGGTTTCTGAGTTGGGTAATCCATCTTCTCAGAGCTTGTCGATGCAATAAATGGTATATCCCAAACATCAGTTGCTTTTTTATCGTATGACATCTCATAGATAATATTACCGTGTTCATCTCTTGCTCTCATATTTTTACCATCTCTCCCTTCTCTTAGACTTTGTTTTACTGGTGTTTCACGAATTATTTTTATAGTATTAAACTCAATGCTACTCGTCTTCTTATAAAAAAGGATTGTATCATAAGATTTTGGAAAAGACTGAGAAGAAGCACTCATCTTATTGGTATAGTTCCAAATAATTTCATTTACAAAGTTTTCTTCACCAAAAATTTCATCCATAATACATCTCAAATGATGATTTTTATGCCAATCGCAGTGTAAATATATCGATCAATTTTCTGTCAATAATTCTCTCAGCAATAAAAGCCTTTCATACATAAATTGTAAGTATTCATCTTTTCATCGAATATCGCTATATTGAGCCTCTTCAAAAAGGTTTTGTTCTTTTCCTGCTAGCTCTTTTCATCTGAATTTTATCGTTTTGACATAGTCAGCTTTACTATCAAAAGGCGGATCTATGTATATGAGATTTACTTTTCATCTATATTCTTTGAGTAAGTGAGAAAGCACCTGAAAGTTATCTCACCAAAAAATCTTGTTGAACTCTTGGCTTTCTTTGTCTCCATACACCTCTTTTTCTTGAGATGGGTAGTAATCTATATGAAGTTGGGCGGTTTTACCATCCCAATTGAGCATTGGGCGTCCTTTGGCTTTGATGAGATTTTTTTCAGTTTTTTCTGACATAACAAAAAAGTGCTTATGGAGTAAAGCACCGTTGGTATGAGTCTATACACAAAAGAGACGCATTACCGGCGGGGCTACCCCACAAATTGGATTTTTAAAGTCACAACCGTGAGCCCGACGATAACACGCCTCAGCTTGTAAGTTATGACTTTAAATAACCCAAAAATGAGCTATTGGTTTTTTCCAATTTATTTTTTTGTGGGGTAGCAAATTCAGTATAAATTTACTCCCTAAAATTACAATGAAATATTTGGAAAATGGGATTGTTTATTGAGAGAATATGGCTATATTTAAGACAAATAAAGCCAACATAAGAGCGATGAGCGTTTTACAATACCTACAATTCTAGCTATGCCAAAAAATCAAATTCTGACCGTTGAAGGTCACGAAATAGTTATATTTTCACATCAGGGCGAAGATTTCATTTGTCTTACAGACATTATGAAAAGCGTTGATGGCAACCAAAAGATAGAGAAATGGATGAGCAATAGAGGGACGATTGACTTTCTGGGAACTTGGGAAGCGATGCACAACCCTGACTTTGATTATCCAGCTTTTTGAGACATCAGAACTGAGTCTTGAACTCCATCTTTTACTATTTCTGTCATAAAACGAAAAGATAAAACCAACGCTATCGGTATATTTTCAAGAACAGGTAAATTCTGAGGCACTTATGCACATAAGGATATTGCATTTGAGTTTGCAAGTTGGCTCAGTCCCCAATTTAAGCTCTATATCATCAAAGAGTTTCAAAGACTCAAAGAAGAAGAGCAAGAAAAAATGGCTCTCGGTCGGGATATAAAAAGGCTCATCAGTAAAGCAAATTATAGACTACACACTGACGCCATCAAAGAAAATCTGGCTCATACGGTTTTGCATCAAACATATCTCTACACAACAGAAGCTGAAATGCTCAATATAGCAGTATTTGGTATGACTAGTACGGAACGAGCTAAACAAAATCCTAAGAAAGCTCAAAAAGGCAATATTAGAGATGACGCCTCCGTAGAAGAGCTTACCGTACTATCAAACTTAGAGGTACTGAATGCTGAAATGATCAAAAATGGCATATCGCAAGAGAAAAGACAAGAAATACTTATACAAAGAGCCTCAGAACAATTACAAACGCTATCAAAACTCTGAAGTATCAAAAAAATTAAAGAGAAAGTTGAAACCGAAAACATAAAAAAGCTTTGAATTAAAAAAAGCCTGAAATAAGCCTGAAATTAAATTACCCCTAATTCGGGGTAATTAGAAAAACCTTGTTGTGAATTAAGGTTTTAATGTGATCACAATTATTTTATACAACCTAGCTCTATGAATAATATCTTTATTGCTAATTTTAAAACTGATATATCTTTTGAAGACTATGAAAATCAAAAATTTGATGCACTTCATAATGAAATAGTGAAATCTGGTTGGACAGAAAATATGCTATCAATGCTTTTAGAGGTTGCTTTTTATCCAATCAAAAATGATGAGAGCTTCTTATCATATTTTTCAAACTCTAGGGAGCTTAGTTATCTTATCTTTCAGATATTCTATTGCCCTCAAAATCTTTATATAGATGGTGATAATCCATATACTTTTAGCACATTAGATAAAATTTGAGAGGGCGGAAGATTTGCTGTCTATGATATGGCTACTCTTGATGAAAAGATTTCTTCGTATGAAGATTACTCTCATAAAAATGTCTTTTTTCTGACTTATCTTGTGACTTTAAAAAGATATTTCAAAGATAAAGACCCATTTAGTCATATTATGAGTGAAAATATTCATCCAGATTCGACTCTCGTAGAATATCAAAAGTTTTTTAAAGATATTCAGGGGGTGTCTGATTTATGAGAAGAATTTAATAATTTTCTACTAAGAGCTGAAGTGAAGAATTGAAAACCATACTATTTGGAGGCGGAAACCAAGTCCAAAAATACTGATTTTATGTATTGGAAAAAAAAGTTATGATCGCATAGAAAAATTGAAGAAAATGCCAATGATGACCAAGTGGTTTCACTAAAGGTCATTAAAAAATTCAAATATGAATAACCATTGAAATTCTCGCATATTTCTCTATAAATTTTGCAAGCCCTAAGCAAAGGCTACTTTTAAATACAAGTATGGTACTAACTCCCTAAGCAAAGGAGAGGTAAAGGAACATATTTTGTAAATGACAATTGAACAAGCGAGACAGTTGCTTGGTGATGAGCTTTCTCAGAAAATGAGTGACAAAGACATTGAGGATATGGTGAGTATGTACAGGGCTATATCTAGGCTATTTATCAACGATCTCATTAAGAAGAGAAATACCAAAACAACTTAGTACAAAACGCCCCTAAAGGGCGTTTTTTCCTTACTTATTACAACAATGAGATCATAATAAATTAAACTTGCAATTTATGATTAAATAACAATACTTAAAACGCTCATCGGCTTCTTTATCAAGTTTAACTCTAAATAATGAGAGATAGCAAGAAAAAAGCGAACAACCTCAGATATGACTTACAAACTAAAAGTCTTGTTTTTGATAAAAAACCAGAAAAGCAAAAGAATAACTGACAGAAAAAAGCAATCATCTATACGAGGGTTTCGACTGAAGAACAAAAAATAAAGTGAAACGGAATCAATGCACAAATGCAAGATTGCGAAAGATGGGCTAAAGACAATAATATTCAAATTATAGGTTATTATAAAGATGAAGCAGAACCGTGAAAGAACCTTTGAAGAAAATGATTTATAGAGGCCATTTCTTTTTTAGAAAAAGAAAATAAGAAGTGAGTAAAAGTAGACTTTTTTATTTGTTGAAGCACCTCAAGGTTTTCCAGAAATCACAATGTAGGAAAAAGTTTTGATATGGTTGGAAGAGTTGAAGCGACCTGAGCAAAGCTAGTGGCTGTTGGTAATGGTTGAATCCAAGAAACAGATTCTGAAGAGTGACTTATAAGTTTGACACTTAATTTTATGGTAGATGCCCTAGAAAGTAAAAGGTGACAGAAAAGAGTAAGAAATTGACAAAAAGCAAAAGTATATGAATGACTGCGACCTTTCCCTGATGTTCCACTATGATATGAAAGAATTATCGAAAAGGTTTGATGAAAAGAAATAAAAATACTTATACAAAAAGACCCTCAAGCCAGCATTATTCGTGAATGACTGGAATTATTTGCAGAATGAGTCCTTCTTACAAAACAACAGCTCCATAATTTTTTCGATGAAAGATGACTCAAATCCAACAGTAAAAAGAATAAAACAGGCAAGCTTCACGAAAGTATTATTGATAGAATTCTTGATATACGAAAACTCTATGTTTATGCTGGCTATATCACCTATCCTGATCGAGGTATAAACGAACTCGTGCCAGCAAAACATCAACCTCTTATAAACTTAGAAATAGTTGATAAGATTATGAGAAGACTTTATAAGGATTGAGACATTACAAATCATAAAAAAAGAGCCTATGACGAAGATGCTTCAGAGTATCCTCTAAAAAGAATTTTGCTGTGTCCAAAGTGCGATAAAGCCGTCACTAAATGGAAATCTAAATCAAAAACCTGAGATTATCATCACTATTATGGTTGTAATACTAAATGATGTTCTTTGTTTAAAAAAGGACTGCCTAGAGAAAGCGTCCACGAAGCAGTAAGAGAAAAATTAAGATCAATTTCCCCTCCAGCTTCAGCGTTAGTATTATTTGAAAAAATCTTCTTAGAAGAACGAAAACAGGCAGAAAAAGACATTGATGTTATCAACAAAGAAAGGAGAAACAAAATAAGACTTATAAAAGATGAGATGGATAGAATAGAGGCTATGCTCGATAACATAACTAACAATCAATTATTTGAAAAAAAACAACAAAGACGAGCTGACCTTAATCAAGAAAAGGAGAACTTAGAGTATGCGATTGAAGACATCAGATTTACACAGAATGAGTTTGTAAGTACCTTTAATGAAGCAAAAACAGTCATTGGCAATCCTCTTGTTATATGGGATTTACAAGATACTGAGTTAAAGCAGTTATTAATTAGAGTGTGCTTCAACAATAAAATTTACTATACAAAAAATCAAGGATTGCACACCCCTGAAATCTCAGTTATTTATTTATCTTTGGGCGATTTATCATCTGATAAAACCCCTAATCTGGAGATGACGGGAGTCGAACCCGTGTCTAAAAGACAGAAGAAGAATGGTCTACCACAATAGTTTGCTTGATTTTTCCCCGCAGGACTGCGGGGCGACTTGAGCCAAGAAACAGGCGTCGGTCTTTTGAAAAGAGGGCCAGTTTTCCTGCTGATTCGCTCCGTTCTTAGCAGGAGTGGGAGACGGAGTTAAAGCTTTCACTTAGCGACCTTTTGAGGGGTTGACTACGCAGCGTATGCGTGGTTGAAAGCGGCAAGTCTCAAGTTAGAGTTTGCATTTTGGATTTTGATAGATTCTTTTGGATTCGGTACTATCATCGAATAGTGGCTGATTAATCTCCTGAGATTCTTTTATCAATACCAACACATCCCCATTGATAACCTCCTTATAAGATTTTTTTTGGGAAAGTAAAGAGATAAAGCGGAGAGTCGTGGGCCCCTCCTTCTTCACTAAAAAAATCTCTTTTCATCATTGCGAGGAGGTTTCCGACGAAACCTGCCTGCGGTAGGCAAGCAATCCATCCCACTAGCTTTTCAGATGGATTGCTTCATTTTATTCGCAATAACGAGCTTAGCTGCACCACTTTTTCCCTCCCCGAACGAGCAGAACACTTTAAAAAACCAGAATAAAAATTTTTTTGTCAATGATTTTTGGTTCGGGAAAGTCCGTTTTTTTGTGTGAAAATATTTTTTCGATAGTATGGAGAAGTTAGATAGCGTTTTATTTGATTTGGAGAGATAATGGATCAAAGAAATAGAGATTTATTGATTGATATAAGAGATTTTACGCGATGATATCCTCATTCGCCGAAGTTGTTGTTTAGAAATTTCAATTTCAAACTCTATAAACATGAATTCTGTGTGCTCATGGGGAAGTCAGGATCTGGAAAATCAACACTGATTCAATTTCTGATCAGAAAGCTCAAACCGCATCCTAAGACTATCTATATCAATAATGAAGATGTTTCTAGTTTCTCAATAGACGAAATTCAGTCTCATAGACAAAAAATCGGCATCGTCTTTCAAGATTATCAACTCATACCTACAAAAACTGTAGCTGAAAATATTATTTATCCTCTGGAGCTGAAGTGATTGAGTGAAAAAGTCATCAAACAGCGTCTCGAAGAAATTCTTATTCTGATGGGACTTCACGACAAAAGAGATGAAAAAATTTCATTCCTGAGCTGAGGAGAAAAGCAAAAAGTTTCTATCGGTAGAGCTATTATTTGAAGACCAGACTATATTATCGCTGATGAACCTACAGGAAACTTGGATCGAGCTGCGACCACTTCCATAGCTGATGTTCTCATTGAACTCAACCAAAAATGACACACTATTCTCTTGATTACTCACGATCCCATGCTCCTAGAATATATCAATAGCAAACAACCAACGATCTCTCATACTATGCCAACTTTTTAATCGATTTATCTAGGAAAAAATGACAGAACAAAAACTTTCTTCTCTTCTCAAAACTCAAATCTTGGATCAAGTAGAAGAGCTAGATATTCCTGGTTATATGATGGATGAGACCAAAGACATTGTCAGACACCTCAATTACTACAAGCTCAAAAATCTCTTTGATAATATGGATGACTTCAAAACTTTTTTACTGGAACTCGATCATCACAACACTCAACAAATAAAAACTTTACTTCTCAACCATTTGAAGCTATGACAACTCAAGTAAAATCAAAAATCACTGCTCAACATACTGTCGCCAAATCGGATGAGAAAAAGACTAAGTGCTACTATATTTCTCAGAGATGAAAAGAAGAACTTGGTGACTTATTGAGCATGAAATTCCCAAATCATCTTATGCAAAGTATCAAACAAATCGCCGAGGCAATCAAAGGGATTTTTCTTTTCAAGTCGAATGAATATGTGATGGGCAATAAAACAAGGCTAGAAGTTTCTCGTTCTCTCAATAAAAAAACTTATAAAAAATAATTTTCTGCAAAACCTCCCCTTCCCCTCCTTCCATAAGGAGGGCATTAGCTCTATAGCATTCCTCCTTTATCGAAAGGAGGTGCCAGCGGGTGGAGGATTTCTCAACTAAAAAAGTGTTGTCCTGATGTGGCAACTTTTTTTATGAAAAATTTTCTTCTGCTTTTAGAACAGAATCACCCCTGCCCCCTCTTTAATAAAGAGGGGTATAATAGAAAAAATCCCCATTGAGGGATTTCTTTCGTCATTGCGAATGAAATGAAGCAATCCACCTGAAAAACTAAATAGCATGGATTGCCATATCGTCGCAAAGCTCCTCCTCGCAATGACGGTAACGGAGAGGTCTTCGACTTCCCTTCGACAAGCTCAGAGAACTGCAGTATTCACCAGAAATTAAAAATTATTTTTTTGAATCTTTTTCAGATTTTTCGTCTTCGTCGTCGAGTTTTTTGAGTTCTTTTTTCATTTCGTTGATGCCAGATTTGAGAAAATCCGTCGTTTTTTTTCGAAAAGATTTTCCTTTTGGGGTCATACTCAGTCAACCAACTCACAAAATTGTGGTGCCAATAATAGCTCCAGCTACTCGCTTGTTGATTGCTTTTTGTGTTTTTCCCATTGTAGTTGGTTGACGATAAATTTGTTTTAGTTTAGCTAAGACGGATATGTTTTTCAATCGTTTTTCTGACTTGCATTGAGAAGCGATTTTTTTATCCTCTCATCATGCTAAAAAGAATAGCTGGAGTTTTGATGACTTTTTTATTTGGATTGATCACTGTATCGATTGCCTATGCGCAGACGATATTAATTTTTTCGTGATGAACAATTATCACTCAAATTCAAGACAGCATTATTACTCAACCAGAAAAAAAACTTTTTATTAATGAAAAAAAAGTGTTGCCTTTAGATAGAGCTTTTATACCGATTCCACCTGCTGTCCCTTCTGCTCAAACGATCTTGGACCGTAAAAAAGCGGTCAGTTTTGTTGATTTATGCGAAAGAAAAGTTTTTGTAGTGACTGCGTACTACTCTCCAGAAAAAGATCAACCTTTCTACTATAAGGGGAACTACAAAGATGAAGTAATTCTCAATGGAGAAGGACTTAAGGGAGCATCTGGAAAAAAAGTTTTTAATGGAATGCTCGCTGCTCCTGCGACTTACTCTTTTGGTAATGCTGTGATTTTTCCTGGATTTGGTGTAGGGAAAGTAGAAGATAGATGAGGCGCTATTGTAGAAGCTGGGAATAGAGGCTATACAAATGATAGAATTGATATCTGGTTTTGAAAAGGGACTGAGTGACTCGTTAAGGCGTTGACTTTTGGTAAAAGGACTTTGACTGGCTATCTTTGTGATATTGAAGCTCAAAAAAAACTCGATCTTCATATCTGATTTTCTTATGATACGATACCTTTCTATAAAAACTTTTTTGATATGACTCTGCGAATCAAAGAGATGCAATTTGGTAGAAAAGATCCACGAGTTTTTGCTCTCCAAAAATATCTGGTAAAACTGTGATTTATGGAGACTAACCAGATGACGAGCTCTTTTGATGAGACGACTAAAGCTTCACTTTGTAGCTATCAGGTAGCTAGATTTCTTCTCAAAAAAGATGATCCTTCTTGCTGAATTTATGGACCAAGAACCAGACAAGTTCTCAAGCTAGAAGCTCAAACAAAATGACTACTACCAGAAAATTATCGAGCACAAGGAACTTTTAATGATGTTCTCAAGTATGTAAAACTCCAGCAACTTCGCGATCAGAAACCTCAAGTTTCTCAGATCCAGACCCAGCCTAATACTCAAAAATCGAGCTCTGGAAAACATGTTTTTACTCAGTCTTTTGTCTGAGGACAAGTAGATCCAGAAATTAAAATTTTACAAGAAAAATTAAAAAGTTGGGGATTTTATAAAGGTGTAATCAATGGAATTTATGATAGAAATACGATAAAAGCTGTCTATGATTTTCAACTTGATGCAAAAATCACGATAAAAGCTGGTTCTGAGTGATTTATCTGACCTGCTACTAAAAAAGCTCTCAATAGTAGATAATTTTTGTTTATTTTTCACACCATTGATGAAAGTAATTATCCCTAGAAACATACAAAAAGGCTGGTTCTCAATGAATTTCCAGATAGGTCCGTTTACTATTTCGATTATTCAGCTATTTATCTTGGCTATTGGAATTGGTCTTGCTTTAGCTACTTATAATGCTTTTGCTCAAGCTCAACCTGGCACTACTAGTGTCATCTGAATTGTCTTCTGAATTATTATTTTCCTTATCTTTGTCATTATAGCTTTTTTTGAGATTTCGGAGCTATCTCTTATTCCCTTTCTTGCTAAAATGGTAAGAACTTATTTTCTGGATGTCCCTCAAAAACACCAAATGAACTATGAAAAAATTAATCCTACTGAACTTCTTATCAAAAAAGCAAGAGGAGACGAGAAAGCTACAACCGTTGAACAAAAAAGTAATTCTGTCGATGCAGAACTTATTGCTAAAGTACAGAAAGATATTTTTGAATAAAACATCTTTTTAGCATAGAGAAAGAATCAGTCTCAGCGGATCACGAAAATTTTATTTTTGAGTGATAAGGATGAATTTTTGGCAAGGAGTCAGTATTATTTGAGCGATTGTCATTATCATATGAATGAAGCATATTTTTTCGATAAAACCACCGTATGTCGTACCTCGTTCATTGATTCACAAGCCGTACTCTTTTTTTTACCAGAGTTTAAGTTTTTTATTTTTAATTATTTGTGTGCTTATTAGTTTTAATCTACACTATAAGTGAGAAAATCAACTAGTGGATGAAAAATCTATACCAATACAGATTCTGTTTGATGTATCTCTGTCAATGAGTGCTGATGACATTAAACCAACGAGGTTTCAAGCAGCAAAACAGGCAGTTCTTGAATTAGTAAATTCACTGAGTGGCTATAAAATTTCGATAATCACTTATTCTGGCATCCCGTTCATTTATGCACCATGGTCGACTCACAATCTTAGTTTGGAAGCTTCGATCTGAGCCATGGAGATGAAAAACTTCCCTCCGACACTTGATTTTGTGGGAACTGCTCTCTGAGATGCTCTTTTGCTTTGAGCTCAAAATATTAAGACTATTCAAACTGGCTGACTAACAAGCTGAGCTATCATTCTTTTGACTGATTGAGACTCAAATAAAGGATTTAATCCCGAGCAAACAGTTTCTTTGCTCAAAAAGTATGGTCTATCATTACGAATTTTAGGCATTGGCGACAGTAACTATCTTATTTGAAAAGATTTTAGCTGACTACCAGTAAAAACTACGATCAATAATGATCTTCTCGAAAGAGTGGCTAAGGCAACTCAATGAACTTTCTGGGCTGTTGATAATCAACAAGATTTTCAGACGATTTTCAATCAGATTAAACAACAGATAAAAGACGGAGAAAAACAGCATTTAATAGCCACTTTTGAACCACTTAACATTATCTTAATCCCCTTGGGAGTCATAAACCTCATTTTCTTACTAGCAATTTTCATAGCATGAGCTAGAAAAACTTACCACTAGTAAAAACTTACATAGCTTTTAAAAAACCAACTCTCACACTATTTTTCTTGAGTTTCACACCAAAGAGACTTAATTTACCACTACACTCAATAGGAAGATCTTTATCTAGTTTTTCCTGAACTACTTTCCTGAGAGGCAAAACTATTTTACTGATCATTTCATTTTTATTCTTACTATAGCTTGAAGCTGAAAGTAGTTTATTTGAAATTTCAGTATCGAGATTCGAGAAAAGCATTGAAAGAAGTTCAACAGTCGCGTTTTGAGAATGAAGTTCTTGAGAGGTAAGTTTTTTCCCTCTGACAAATATTTTACCATGAACCATATCTAAAATAACATCATGCTGAGCTTCTTGGACCAACACATCTTTTTCTCAGACTATAATACCACCATCATAAGTCTGCAAGATACGGTTCCCTCTTGGCACGAATTTCGAGCAAACATCCTGGGTAATTGCTTGTTCGATGATGAGTCCATCTTTTTCTAATCAATCTGCCCAACTATTATACAATAAAGAAGCTCCAGGATGAGTTTTCTCGATGCTACGGACCGCAGTCATCAAACTTTGTCTCATTGTTTCATGTGGAGAGACGAAAGTCACCGTACCACCCATTATTGTACTATCATTTGGATATAAAGCCATTATTCCTGGAAACTCTCTTAGATTTTTTTTGAGGTGGCTCATAAAATTAGTAAAAGAAATAGAGTTTTTTCTCGTAATTCTGTGAGCGAGATACATATTATTGAGAGAATCTAAGAAATTAGTCATTGTTGCATCTGAATAATCTTTAGTCAAAAGCTGCTTAAGGCAATATAAAACTTCAATACTGGTTGCTCCCATTATTTTCCCATATGTTTCTAAGATAGGATCATTGGTTGTATCTACAAAGTTTTTATAAAACTTTGGTTTTTTAATTGGTAATTGTTGTGAACATGCAGGAGAAAAACTTTCCTGAAAAAATTTTTTTGCATCTTGAACCCAGCTGAGAACTGTAGACCTTTCTTTCGTAAGCTGTTCAATAATCACCGGTTTACCAGAATAAACTACAGCAAAATCAAAGGGAAAATAAGGTATATTATCAAGTCATTTCACTATTTCATTGAGTCTATAACCAAAAATTTCGCATCAAAGCTCATTTTGTGATATTGTTGTACTTGCATCTTCTTTGAATGCTATAGTCGGATAATATCCATCAAAAAAGCTTGAAATTTTCGTTGAAGATGATGGTTTTCCACTAATCACTATATCTAATTCCATTGCTTCGTAAATCAAATCTCTGAGTCAAAGAATCTCGTTATTGAGTGCTGATTGGATAGTTTGTTTTTGGATTTTCTTAAGTTTATTTTCCGTCAAGGAACCATCGAGCGTTTTGAGACCTGTCACAATTCCAAGTGCAACGAGTGAGTTAAAACCCAGTCCCATGCTTCTTGGTAGCTCAGAAAAAATTGTGATTTTCAAACCTTTATATTTTTCTATGTAACTCTTATATTTTTTCTTGAGATATTTCTCGACATCCATGAAATATGGAGCATAACAAAGTAATGGAGTCGTCGTAAAACTGCTTTCTGATGGCTCATAATAGGTGATATTTTCTAATGAAATTTTCCCTGTATTGGCTGGAGAGATTCAAATATAAAGACGAAGTGGTATTTTTTGTTTGATACTAATACCAGTGTAATTTGCCATCACATCTCATGACCAGTTTATCATGAATGGCATTGATATAACCGTAGTATGCTGACCGAAAAAAGATTTGTAAAGATCGTAGTAGTCTTTTTGGAGAGATTGAGAGTTCATGAGCAGTAGAGTGGATGAGTAAAAAGAGACTAATTTTCTAGACCTTTCCCCGTTGAGATGATGATTACTTTTGAACTAGGATCAATATCTGGCCTCTGATGAGAGAAAAAAGCTGCGAATGCCACACTGGCTGAATGCTCACATTTTATTCCAAAATCTTCTAATAATTTTTTCGTCTTTCCTATCTCTTCATTATCTACTTCTACATAAATATTTCCTGGCTCATTAAAAATATGATAAAGAATTGGTAGAACTCAACTAAATGTAGAAGATAATTTTTCTGCAAGCGTTGGTTCTTTGTATTTTATTTCAAATTCTTCTGAAAATTTTGAACCATTTGATTGTGTAATTTCGAATTCTTCTACTCAGTATTCAAGTGCATACTTCAAAGGATGTTCATCTTTTGGTCCTACGCCTATAATTTTAGTATCCATACCAAGTTCTTTAATAGCGAGCCAAACTCCCACGATAATATCACCACTTCAACATGGCAGCACAATATAATCTGGTTTCTGATCCTTTACTTCATAAAATAGCTCTTTGTAAGCATTCATGCTTAATGGTTCCCAGCTATTTGTTACTGCCCAAATATTTTTCCATAGTAACCTTCTTTCAAATTTATCAAATTCCTCTATAATTTGTTTTCAATCTCTTGGTCTTAATATTCAACGATACTTGGAACCATCTATTGTTAAAACATTTGCCCATTCACTAAGCGATTTTTTTCTCTCCTTTGATACCCACGGAAATACTAAGCTAGTATAGTCAATTTGAGCTCTGGAGCAGTATCTACTAAGACTGTAACCAGCATTTCATGCTGTGAGACAGACTATTTTATCGATATCATTCTCGATGGCGTAGTTTACAATAAATTCACTTCTTCTATCTTTGTGAGTTCCGTAAGGATTAAAACTTTCATCTTTAATAAACATGCGTTCTAATCACATAATTGCACTTAGTTTCTGATTTTCAATCAAAGGGGTGTTTTGAGCTCAAAATGTGATGTGTAGTTGTTTAAAAGGGACAAGACTTCTAAATCATGGCACTTTATAACCGCCTTCTACAATCAAATTACTGTAATAACTGCTGTTTGATGGATCATTAAATGTATTGATCTCGAATGGATAGACATTATCATTTTTGAAACATTTGAGCTGAAGAGTTGACATACAGATGATCGAAAAATGAGATAAAGAGGTTTGATGATCGGGGTATAAATGATTTTTTTAAAATAGCAACTAAAAAAGTTAGGAAAAAAGTATGACAAAAACTAGTATTGCAATTTACTGGCTTTTCATCAGTATATCGAAGAAAGAATTTTTAGATTTTTTGGTAGTTTTATGCTCCATATTAAACAGAATTACTCGCTTCAAAACTACAATACTTTTCGCGTCGATATTTTAGCAAAGCAACTCATTACTGTAGAAAATGAAAATGATGTTTTAGAGGTCTGCAAAAACGATTTTTTAGAGCCAGAAAATTATTTTATTTTATGATGAGGAAGTAATATTCTTTTTACAAACCCTGAAATTTCTACGGTAATAAAAAACGAAATTAAGGGCTTTGAAGTACTTGAAAAAAATGATGATACGGTGGTTATTAGAGTTGGCAGTGGCGAAGATTGGCACCAAACGGTCTTAAGATGTGCAGAATCTGAGCGATATGGGCTAGAAAATTTAGCTCTTATTCCTGGAACAGTTTGAGCCGCTCCTGTCCAAAATATTGGAGCATATGGAGTTGAAGCAAAAGATTTGATCGTAGAAGTCGAAGCAATCGAGCTTTTCACCTGAGAAAAAAAAGTTTTTAGCAATGAAGAGTGTCTATTTTGATATCGTAGCAGTATTTTCAAAAAAGTCCTCAAACAGAGATATTTTATCACGAGTGTAAGCTTTAAACTCTCGTTGCACAAAAACTTGAATCTGAGCTACAAGGGAATTACTGATGAAATCGCTGCTCGCGGGCTCACGCAAGCTAATCTAAGAGCTTCTCAAATGGTAGAAATAGTTTCTCATATCAGAAAAACAAAGCTTCCTGATCATCATACCGTCTGAACTGCTGGAAGTTTTTTTCAAAACCCAATTGTTTCTCTTGCCGTAAGAAACAAGCTTGAAAAGTCATATCCTGATATGCCTCGATATCCTATTGATGACTCAACTGTCAAACTTTCGGCTGGCTGGCTGGTAGAACAAGCCGGTTTTAAGGGCTACTTTGACCACGGAGTCTGAACTCATAAGGCTCATGCACTCATTTTAATTCACGATGGCTCGTCAACTGGTAAAAAAATCTGGGAATTTGCACAACTGATCCAGCAAAAAGTGAAAGACCAATTTGCTGTCGAGCTCGTAGCTGAGGTAAATGTGCTGTAATTCTTGCTCTCTTTTAAAAATTTTTATTCTGGTTTTGTAACAAAATTCTTCATTATAAAAAAAATGAGCAGCTGAGTGGCTCATTTTTTTAGTTTTTGAAAGAAAAAACTCTCTATCATATAGTCAGAATTTTTAATTACTTTACCCAAATGGCCGTGGCACAAAGGTATTTCTACCTCCTAGCATAAAGTGGTGGCTCAGTCCCTACGAATAGGTCCATATCGGCCTCCTGAACAATGGCGTAAAGAGAAATATTGTGTTGCGCTCACAAACCCTTTAGGTTCTTAGTTTTTATATAGTCAAATCATTATTTCAAGTATTTTTATTTGTCATCTCTTTTTTTAATTATTCAAGAGACAATCTATCAATTTTATTTGTTTTAAAGAGAAATTTTTCTGTTTGTAGGTCAAATCGGACTGTTTCTACTCATCAACAATATTCACTATCTTCTTTTTTCTTTAAAGGATATATAAATAAATTTTCATTTTCTACCCTCAGTTTCATATTCCATAAACAGTTTTCAGATGGTAAATCTGCCTTTATTGTGATATATTTTTTTACTACTGATGTTTTATTATGCTCAAATTTACCATAATAAATAATAAGATCAGAGTTCGGTTTTTCTTGGTCAATAAATGCAAAGGTTCAGCTATTTGCATCAATTGATCCATATTTTAGGTATCTATCTTCTAAAATAGGAAGACCGTCAAGCTTTATTATTTTTTCTCCATCAACTTGTTTTCAAATTAGACGCCCTCATTGATTAAATCCTAAAAACCAGTCTTTATCTTTATTTATTTTTTCATAACTTTTATAAGTTCTTGTAACTATATTGTAAGCAGTTTTCAGAAAATAATTTTTATCAAAAAAATAAAGCACTCAGTCGTAATACGATGGATTTCATCAGATTTTTTCAGATTCCAAAATAATATATTTATTTGAACGCTTATCAAAAAGAAGAGCAGCTCGATCAGCTTCTGAGACAGTTGGATTCGTTAATCTTACTAGAAGATAAGTATTTGAAATCTCGTAAATATAAGGTACAAATATTTTTTCGGCTTGATGATCTTTTTTATCACTAAATAGCTCACATAATTTTTCTTGTGTAAGAAACTTTTTCTGTATCTCAAAACAGTCTTGAGCGGTTAGTAAACCATTACCTCAAAACTCTCTTGTTTTAGCTAATCATAAAAGATTAAGGGTTGAAAAAAAGTCAAATACTTTTTCAGATGGTCCAAGTGCTTCCAACTTTTTAAATGACTTATCCAAAGATTTTCAGTCTATTTTTTTAGTAAAAATAAGCATGTCTTCTAGTGTCTTTGGAAAATTTCAGTCATCTAGCGGTTTATTTTCTGAAATTTCTATATTATTTATAGCAGAAACTGTATTTGCTGCCTGAGTTTTTAGAATAATATCATCCTTTCATACAAATCATAAGATCGCTTTCCAATTAAATAATGAAAGCTGAAAAACCTGTTTTTCATTGGTCACTAAATGAGACAAACCAAAAAAAGCTAATGCAATTAAAAGTACAATAAACCTTTTTTTTAATTTAATTTGAAACCTAGTAAGCTTTTTTATATGAGAAATTGCCTTATGTAACATCCTTATTTTTTTGATAAATATGTTCTATATACTCAACTTTTTTCTTTTTTCAAACAAAAAAAACTACCTACGCAATGAGATAGTTTTTCTGGTACACTAGACTAGTATAAAGAGACAAAGCTATAAGGATTTTTAATTTTTTCTATAAGTTAGAATGGTGGTCTATCCCCACGTTCCCGTAGGGATACCTTGTTACGACTTCACCCCAGTCATTGAACCCCTCCTTAACCCGCATGGCGGATCTTTAGAGAGTGTCAACTCCCATGGTGTGACGGGCGGTGAGTGCAAGGAACAGGGACATATTCACGGTGACATGGCTGATTCACCATTACTAGCAATTCCGACTTCATGTAGTCGAGTTGCAGACTACAATCTGAACTG
>OEIV010000100.1_pt1 | contig 54325 bp, 50 predicted proteins | sample 1539231 | NCBI WGS metagenome assembly OEIV01 (sample SAMN03794762, study PRJEB22550) | activated sludge metagenome | feature: wastewater treatment plant; material: activated sludge; isolation source: Wastewater treatment plant of a petroleum refinery complex | place: Argentina: Buenos Aires ...
CAGCGAACAAGTCGCCCCAGACTTACACCGCTGTACTTATCGGCGGGACCACTAGCCGGCGTGGCCGTCGCGGACGGTGGCGAGGAACTGCGCGAGGCCTGCGACCCGAGCGTCCGCCGCAGCGTTCGGCGTGGCGGACCCCGGCCGCCGAGCGGCGGCGATCTCGTTCCAGACGCGTGCGGCGAGCGCGTCCAGCCCCTCCGCCGGGTCGATCGCGACAATCGGGGTGCCGTCCAGGTGGGCGGCCTCGGCGAAGTCGTCGCCGACGATCGCGCCCAATGGAACGACCAGCGCGTCCAGGGCGGGTCGAAGCGTGCGCGGCTCGACTCGTCGAGCGAGCTCGTGGGCCGGCCGGGGCCGGAGATCGGGCGACGAGACCTGTGGTCGCGTCGACGGCCCGGATCGTCCGTGTCGTGGTGTGACGAGCGCGACGCTTCCGGGGTCGAGGCTGCGGTGGCGTCGGAGCGCGTTGATGAGCGCATCGTGCGCCGAGGCCGGCACTCGGGGGGCGCACCACCCGATGACGTACTGGAAGTCATCGAGCTGGAGGGCGCGACGTGCCCCGGTTCGACGGTCCTGGTCGGCGAGGCCGGGGTCGTTCCAGGTGGGTACGCCGTTGTGCGGCGGGAGCCGCGCCGCGCCGGGGCTCACGATGAGCCCCGCCGGTTCGGGGCCGACGCCGCCGCTGCGCAGAGTCGGTGGGGTGGCGCATCGTCGCCACACGACGGCCGGGTGGGCCTCGCGGGGAATCACCGATGCCGCCTCGCCGTGTTCGTCGATGACCACGACGTGCGGTCCGAGGCGGTGGTACCACTGGCGAACGGCCAGCCCCCGCGAGCGGCGAGCGACGGTGGCGCCGACACGTCGTTCGACGGCGACGTGGAGTGGTGCGGTGCGGAGGTCGTCCACCACACGGAGGCCATCGGGGCGTTCGGATCCCGGGGTGGCTCGAAGCGCCCACAGGCCAGCCGAAACGCCGGTCGCTTGCCGGAGCGATGCGACGAGTCGTGCGAGCTCCACGGTCGTCGAATCGTTCACGTCGGTGACGAAGAGCACCCGGGGTGGACGCGGTCGCTTCACGGTCCTCCTCCATGTTGGGCTCGGTCGACGAGTACAGTCCCGGCATGAGCCGGTTGGGAACGGGCTAGATGCGCGACCTTATCTGCCACGCGCCCTTCGTCTCCCTGGAGTTCGATCCGTTCGGCGATGTCCAGGCCTGTTGCGCAAATGCGCTCTTTCCTCTGGGCAATGTGGAACGCGACTCGCTGGAGACAATATGGAGAGGTGCGAGAGCGGCCGCCCTTCGCGACGCGGTCTCGGCCGGCGACCTCACACTCGGATGCTCCGTATGTCGCTATCGCCTCGATCATGCGGGTGCCGAACGTCCATTCGAGTCCTATGAGGCGTATCCGGTCTCTGATATAGGTCGCGAATGGCCAGCGCGGCTGTCCTTCTCGTTGGCCAACACATGCAACCTCGAATGCGTGATGTGCGGCTCGGACCGCTCGTCGAGAATCCGATCTCGACGGGCGCACCTTCCACCGATCGTCAATCGATACGGCGAGGCCTTCTTCGAGCAGCTCCGGCCATTTCTCGAACGTGCGGAGATGGTCGATTTCGTCGGCGGTGAGTCGCTGCTGATTCCGGCGCACTTCCGAGTTTGGGACGAACTGATTGCAGGCGGCCTGCGGCCGCGGTCAGGAATCACCACGAACGGCACGGTGTGGAACGCGAGGGTCGAGCGGGTCCTGTCGAGTTTCGACACCGATGTTCGGATTTCCATGGACGGCATGGAGGCCAGCACATTCGAAGCCATCCGCCTTGGAGCCTCCATGAGCGAGGTGCTCGAGAATATCGCCCGCTTCCGGGAGGCGGCTCGCGGGAGGGATTGCACGGTCTCACTGAATTGGAGCTTCCTCCAACAGAACTGGTTTGAGCTCGGCGACGTCATGCTCTGGGCGGAGGAGCTCGGCCTCCCGGTCAACGTGATGAGTGTCATCGAGGACGAGTTCGGTGCACAGAACTTCGCGGACCGCGAACTGGGATTTGTGATCGAGTCGATGGAACGCCAAGACGACTGGGTTCGACCGTGGCTTCGAATCAATCGTGAGTCGTGGGAACGTCAGCTCGACATGCTCCGCGGAGAGGTGACACGTCGGGCCGATGGCGACCTCGACCCGCTGATGCGTCGGATCGATGCGACATCCAGCCGGTGGCTCGCCGATCGGTTGTTGGGAGCTCCCCGGCGGAGCGACCTCGACGAAGATGATGCGCTGGCGTCCCGCGCCCGGATCGCGATCGATCGATGGAACACGGGCGTCGCGCCGGGAATCCAGCGCTCAGGATGGCTGACCGTTGATGCCCGAGGCGTGGTCGTCGAGGACAACACGAGCGACCTCGGATGTGCTGGTCGCGTGGGCGTCGACCTTGCGACGTGGCTCGGAGGGCTTGGCGAATCGATGGGCGGAGACGCCCACGTCGCGGAGTCGACGGAACTCGACGAGATCATCCTGCAGAGCCTGTTCATCGGAGGCGAACACCGCGACAAGCAAGGGGCTGCGGTCCACCTGGCCGGCTTCGCTACGCGAGATGGAGTCGAAGTGCTGCTGGTGCGCGACGACCGATTCCTGGGTGACCGCGCCGCATCTCCCGTGGTCATCGAGCGCCGCGAGGACTCACCTCAGTAGGAAGTGCGAACGCGACGTGAGCGGGCTGATGCCCGCGACGTGACGCGCAGAGAACCCGGCCTCGGAGGCGACGCGGGCGACCACCTCCTCGGTCGCGTCGAGTGAAGCGTGGTACGGCCGATGCACCTGGCCGGTGAGCGCCGCGACCCTTCCGGTCCGGATACCCGCCGCAGCGACAAATCGCGCCAGATCAAAGGCATCGCGCACCGGGCGTCGGTGCAGCGGCAGATCGGTGATCAGCGCGAACGAGTCGGAGCCGACCGCAAGCCACGACTTCAGCCGGGTGAGCGTCTGTAGTAGGTCGAACTCGCTGCGGAGGTACTGGAAGACGCTGATCGCCAGGATGACGTCGTAGTGGTTCTCGGGGATGTCGACGATGTCGGAATAGACCGTGGTACGCCGGCTAGAACGGCTGAACCGATCCTGCGCGGCCTCACGGGCCGCCGGGTCAGTGTCATACGCGTCGATCGTCCAGTGCTCTGGGGCAACGTCGAGCAGCAGCCCGTCGCCGCATCCGAAGTCGAGCACGGCTCGGGGCGAGGGCCCGGCGATGCGCTCCGCAGCGTCGACCACTCCAGAAATGTACGACGATCGAAGGGCGGCGGTTCGCGCATCGAGCCAGGGGGACGGGCGTCCGGGGTGCCGTTCGGCGAGTTCTCCCGGCTGCGGGGCTCGGCGGTACCCTGTCGGCGGCATGGAGCCGACGATACCGCTGGTGCTTGCCGAGGTTCTGGCAAACGGATTCGCCCTGGCCGAGGCTGTTGTGGATCGTGCGCTCGTGGGTCGGCTGCGTCGCGATGTCGACGCGGCTCTCGCCGCCGAGCGCCGATGGTTTCCCCCCGGCGACGATCAGTACGGTCGGCTGCTGTTCGCCCCCGTTCATGGCGGAGCGTTCATCGACCTGCTCGGCGACGACGAGTTGTTTGCACCGATCGAGGCGGTGATCCCGGGCGGAATCGTGTACACGATGACGACATCGGTGTTGCGCCCTGGCGAGATCGGACCCATCTCGGACTACCACCGGGATTTTCCGATCGATCGGCCGTCGGGTTTGGCGCTCGCAGCGATGGTCTTGCTCGATCCGTTCAGCGCTCGCAGCGGCGCGACCGAGTTCATCGCGGGATCGCATCTCGACGAAACCGAGGCGGGAGCGGGTGCGCGTGAACCGATTCGGCTGACGGGGAGCCCCGGGGACGTCTGCTATTTCGACCCGAAGGTGTTGCATCGGGCTCGGAGAAACGGGAGTCAAGGGTCGCGTCGGTCAGTGCTGGTGCAGATGATCCAGCCGTGGATGAAGCAACGCGTTGACGTGCGCGAGATGCTGCGGTCCGTGCCAGCGGCGCCCGGCCCAGCGGCGTGTCGCCGGCTCGGCCGCGACTCGCTCCCACCGGGCACCTACGACGAGTTCGCTGCTCGGCGTGCCGATCGGCCCTGGTAGGCGGCGCGTCGGGCCGTACTACGTGGAATCGGTCCCGGCGTCGCGTGGCGATCGGCGCTTCGCCGCCGCGAGAATCTCGAACGGGAGCGACGTTGACCTCCGGCGGCTCATGGCGCGCTGGAGGACCACGACTCGAGCCGGCGCGGCGGTGGCCGCCACCAGCACCGATCCGACGGCGCGGTGGCCGCGGAGCGCGGCTGCGTATCCGAGTCCGACCGGAGTCAGCATGCCGGCTGCCACGATGACGGCTGGCACGATGGCTCCTTCGCCGATCTCGACATCGAGCCAAGCCGCGGCGAGGTCCCGGACCCGGTAGTGGGACGCCTTGGTCGGGTTGCCCTCGACGTCGACGTTCGCCACACGCACCCCGAGGTGGTGGACGGAGGGCTTGAACCGCAGGTTACTCGCCGCCCATCCGAGAGGGATAAGCCGCTCGGCGACGCGACGCGTCATCGCGTTCATACCGCATCCCGTGTCGGTGAATGGCATGCCCATGGAGCGAACCCGCCGGTTGAACAGGTGCGAACCCAGGTCGCGGACGACGCTGCGTCGATGGGATCGCGTTCCGCTCGCGAAATCCGCACCGTCTGCTATCGCGTCGAGAAGGCGGGGAATGCTCCGAGGGTCGACATCGAGGTCGTCGTCCATCATCACGAGCACATCACCCGACGCGACCGAGAATCCGGCGAGGGTCGCGCCGATCTGGCCGACGTTGGCGCGAAGTCGAAGCCCGCCGAAGCCGGGATACTGCCGACAGAGTCTGCGGATGATTGCCCACGTGTCGTCGACGCTCCCGTCGTCCACCAGGATGACCTCGTAGGTGACGCCGTCGGCTCGGCGCGCCTGATCGAGTCGAGCCGCGGTCGCCTCTATCTTCCCAGCCCCATTCAGCGTCGGGACAACGACCGACACCGATCGTGTCGCTGCGCGATCACTCATCGCCCAGTCCATGCGTGCATCGTGTAGCCCGCCCGGGCGGGCACGGCCGCAGCGGTCGCCTCTATCGAGCGGATGGTCGGAGCGTTACGAAGCTGGGTTTCCCACCACCGATAGGAACCCCGCTCGCTGAGACGGGCCGCTGCAGCGGTGAGCAACTCCCGCCCCACACCCACTCCGGGGGTGACGCTATGTAGCCACTCGGTCGTCCTCACCGCCGGACCGCCGGCCTGGCGCAGATCGCGGTCGACCACCTCCGAGAGGAGCCCAGCGAGCCGGTCGTCGACTCGGGCGACGTGCAGGATGTCGCACCACCGGCCTGACGTGACGTTGTCGATCCACACGCCGTAGAACCGGTCGACCTGCGCTCTTGTCAGGTTGGGATCGGCGCGGTAGTGGCTGTGCGGCCAGGCGGCGGTGGAGGCAGTCATCGTCGCGATCTCGGCGGCGGTGAGCGCAGAGGGAATTGCCGCGCCCTCGAACGTCTCGATCCGAACCGACGACGACCGACGGTCGGCGGCCCCGAGATCGTTCGCCAGCCATGCGACCGTCGCCTCGCACACGCGGAACCCGACGTCCTGGGCGGAGGCAAGCAACTCGACGTCCGCCGCATCGACGCGGAGCGTCACGAGCTCGGCTGCGCGCTTGGCGGCCCGATGCACGACGTCGCGCAACAGCGAGCGGGCGTGATCGGCACGGCTGCCCGCCGGCTCGGTCACGACCTCGCCGATCGCCGCGGTGTTCACCCCGAACTGCGTCGATTCGATCGGCTTGTGGCAGACGAAGGTCGCTGCCAGGGGCCGCGCGTCGGGGCCGCGGGTCACGACCAGCCCGATGTCTTGGTCGGCAGGCGTGCGACGCAACGAGTGGAGTACCGCGGCCCAGGACGTACCGGGGTGGTCGTGATCGAGGCAACGCCACGCTCCCCATGGGTGCACGCGGCAGGTCCGATCGATCCAACCCCAGTCGGCGTCGGAGGCTGTCACGAGGATTCCCTCGCGTCGAGGCTCTCCCGGAGCTTGGCCCACAGAAGGGGCGCGGCGATCGTCACATCGTGTGTCGTGACGACCCGCTCACGAAGCTGTTCCCCAACTCGGACGCGAAGGTCGTCGGAGTCGAGGAGGCGCCGGATCTGTGCCGCCATCGCGCCGACATCGAGGTGACCGCAGATGCCCGCCGCGGCTGCCGCTCCGGCCGGACGAAGAAGCTCGGCGATGCCGCCCGTTTCGTACGCGACGATGGGATGGCCCATCGCGGCGTGCTCCAGCGCGACGAGGGGATAGGGATCCTCGCGCGACGTCAACGCGAACACGTCTGCGGTCGCGAACCATGGCCAGGGGTCCGGTTGAGTCCCCACGAAGTGGACATGATCGGCCCCGCTGCGATCGAGGTCCGAGCGGAGACGAGCCATGTCGAGGCCTCGCAGGTCGCCTCCGACCCAAACGAAATGCACCAGGTCGCGCGAGCGGCGCCGAACCTCGTTCGCGACCTGGATGAAGAGATCGGGACCCTTCCGCCAGTCGATCGTTCCCGCACCCATCACGATGGCCGCGTCGGCCGGGATTCGGTACTGCTGTCGCCGTCGCTCGATTTCGCGCAGCGTCACGGTGCGGTTCCGGATGGCCGCCGTGTCGATGAATTCGTGGTGCAACGCGATCCGATCGGGAGGAAGTCCCGCCTCGTCGCACAGCATTCGCTGCACGGCGCTCGACGCGGCAATCCACAGGTCGGGTCGCTCCTTGAGGAGGGTGACCAGATGTGGCGGACTCGTCCGGAACGCGACCTCCAACTCGTGCACATGGCTGACAACCAGTCGGGCGGGCGGTAGGTACGGGACGACCTCGACGCTCGCGAGGCTGTTGAGATAGACGATGTCGAAGCCGCCGAGCCTGCGCAGCTGGGGGGCGAACCGCAGCTGCGCGATCGGCTTCCATGCGCGGGAACTGCCGAGGTGCAACAGGCTCTGTTGTGCGAACGCGAGGGCCGATGCCGCTCCACCGCCATCGGCGACCACCACGTCGCAGACACGTTCGAACTCGTGGCGCAGTGGACCGTCTCGCAGGACGAGCACGGTGACGTCGGGCTTCGGGTCGACTTGTGTACGCAGGTGCGTGACGAGGTGAAGCAGGTTCATAGGCGCGCCGGTGTAGGTCGCCTCATGTGTCACTGCGAGCACTCGCATCACGCGTCACCCAGAGCGAGCAACTCGTTCACGAACGCGATGAACACCGGCAGTACCGCGTCGAGTCGGTGGCGCGGCACGAGCCGATCCTGCGCGGTCGCGACGAGACGTGTCGCGGCAGCTCTGCCGTCGAGCAGGTCGAGGACTGATGCGGCGAGCGCGTGCGTGTCGGGGTACGGCACGACCCGAATTGCGTCGGCACGCGCGAAATCGGCCAGTCCGCCGACAGCGAAGCCGGCGGTTGGGGTGCCCAGCGTCGCTGCCTCAATCGGGACCAACGGACAAGCGTCACGGCGGGAGGTCATGACGAGCACATCGGCTGCAGCGATGTATGGCGCGGGATCTTCAACCTCGCCGAGCCAGGTGATGCGACGATGAAGCCCGAGGTGTGCGACGTCGTGATCGAGTACCCGAGCGATCGAGCGCAAGCGTCGTCCGACCCACGCCAGGCCGACTTCGGGGTGATCGCCGAGTCGCGCAGCGAGATCGATGAACAGATCCGGCCCCTTGCGCCACACGGCCTCACCGCACGCAAGGACGACTCGCTCGATCCCCTCGGGAGCAAGCGCTGCTCGCGCTGATTCGATCGCGCCGACCGCTGGTGGCGGCTCCAGGGCACAGATGGGGCGAACGATGCGGATGCGGCCGGGCTCGACGCCGATGCCGACGAGCGCCGCAGCGGACGCCTCCGATACCGCCGCGACCAGGTCTGCTGTGGTGACACCACGCGCCGTGTGGGGTGGGAGCGACTCGATGACCTCGGAGTCTTCGTGCACGTAGACGGCCGTTGGGATGCCGGGCGGGACGGCTTCCAGCGCCTCGGCGGTGATGCAGCTGTTCAGCAGGACCGCGTTCGGCGGCGCCGTTCCGGTTGGTGCGGAATCGAGCGCCTCGAGTCGCTCGGCGAGCGAACCGCGCGCGAGGAGTGTGATCGACAGCGAGGCGGGGATGTCGCCGCGAGCGGATCGAAGCAGGTCGTACAGCACTCTCGGGCTTCCCGTTCGCGTGGCTTCGTGAGCGATCACTTCGAGGATCGGCCGCGTCATTGGACCCCCCGCAGCGCGGTGGAGACGATCTCGTCCAACACGGTGAAAAGCCTCGGCGCTGCCACCTCGGCAGTGAAATGCTCGCGGATCCGTGCCCGCTGGCGACCGCCGATCTCGCCCCGGCGTCGCGGCTCTCGGAGGCCGAGCAGCGTGCTGGCGAGGCCCTCCACATCCGGGTAGGGCACCCCGCAGAAGGCTTCGGCGAACATTTCGTCGGTTCCGCCCGTGCCAGAGAAGCCGACGACGGGCGTGCCGTTCGCTGCGGCGTGGAGGCACACCAACGGGAACGCATCGAGACGAGCCGTGTGAGCGAACACGTCGGCCGCCGCGAGCCATGGGTCGAGCTGGGGGACCGTGCCAACGAAGCGCACATTGTCCAGCCCGAGCCCCCGCGCGAGGTTCACGGTCGGCCAGAAGAGCGCGTCCCTTTCGCCCCCGACCCAGGCGAACAGCATGCCCGACTCCCCTCGCCGACGAACTGCCGCGGCCAACTCGATGAAGAGGTCCGGAGCCTTGCGGTGCGTCGCGATTCCGGCCCCGACGACGAGCATCGTCGACGAGCTCGCGCCGAGCCCCGCGCGCAGGTGGGCGATGGTCGCGTCGCCTGGCGGTGCGGGCGCCTCGACGAATTCGGGTGTCACGCGAATCACCGGGCCCGGTCCGAGTATCGAGCGAAGCTCGGCCGCTGAGGTGTGCGATCCGGCGAGCCACACCGCTGACGTGGCCAACCCCGGATGGTCAGACACGAAATGCAGGTCCTCGCCCTGCTCAACGACCCATGGCACCAGCAGTCCGAGCGCGTCGCTCGGTAGCACGTCCAACACCGGAGCGGCAGCGACGCTCACCAATACGGTCACATCGGCGCTGGGAGCGGATGCATAGCGGCGCCGGAGCGCTTCGCGGCGGTCCGCGTCGACAGCGCGGTGGTCCCACGGCTCCTGGGGGTCGAGCACGACGTGCACGTCGACATCGGTGGCGAACTCGCCGATGAGCTCCCCGCCGCGTAGGGAGACGAGCTCGATCACCTCGATCCCGAGGCTCGCTGCGGCGCGAACAGCGGCGAGCGCCAACATGGGCGGTCCGGTCCGATCGAGCGCATGAGTGAGCACTCGTACCCTCATGCGGATTCGGCTGGATCTCGACCCACGAGCGTCCTGAACGCCGCGACCCAACTGCCGGCGTCCAACCGTTCCCAATCGTCGATATGCAGGCGCGCAGCGCGAGCGCTCGCGATGTTCGACTCCCGGGAGGCCTTCAGCGCACGCTCCACCGCCGCCGCGGTTGCTTCGATGTCCAGGTGGTCCACCTGCTCCACGAGCGCATGATCGAAGGTTGTCGTGGGCGTCGTCACGATGGGGAGGCCCGACGCGATCGCATCGAGCGCACTGGAATCGTCTGACGGCGTGCGATATGGCAGGAGCGCAACATCTGCGCTGTAGCGCAGCACCGGATCGGCGTTGGGGCGCATGTGGAACAGATCGTCGACGCCGCAGCGTTTGGCTTCAGCCGCGTACCTCGCGGACTCGTGTTCATCGACCGATCGTCCGATCCAGACGCCGTCGACGTCGATCTCACGCTTGTGACGGAGCGCCCACAGCACGCGTACGAACACGTCGACACCGTCCAGCCAGCCGTCGTCGCCCCACCCGATCACGAGCGGTCGATCCCCGGGGATGGCGAGCAGGCGCCTCAGCCGGATGCGCGTCGTGGATTCCCGGGCGGCGAGGGCGTCGCGATCGTGCGAGACCACCGGCAACTCCAGGCGAGGTGTGGCGCTTCTGCGGATCGTCTGGATCACATCGGCATCCGGCGGCGCGATGACCGCGGCGACTTCGACGTTGCTGATCGGCTCGAGATCATCATCGTCGGTGTGATCGCTCCGGAGCATGGCTACGAGGTGGTGACGACCTCGTCTGGATTCCACGACCCGCTCGCCGCGGGCTCCGTCGAGGATCACGACGCGTGGATCTGCCGCGCCGAGGCGGAGTCGAAGGCGGAGTCCGTTCCAACGGAGCGCCGCGCTCGGACCGAAGACCGTTGCGAGGAGCTGGGCGGATGGTGAAGTCCGGAGCCGATCGACGACCCACGTCCCATCTGGTGCCATGCCGGCCGGGTCGCGCAGAAACCAGGTTGTCACCCGCATCCCGTCTGCCCGGATCGCCCGGAGAAGCGCCTCGATGGTGTTGCTGTCGGCGCGCGGCGCGGGTGTCGCCAACAACACGAGCACGCTCGCGTCGGTTCGCTGACGCGCGTCGCGTTTGGATGTCCGACCGGCCCTCACGAACGCGAGCCTAATTCCGATGAGGGTCGAGGCATCAGGGGTGCGCTCCGAGAGCAGGGAGGTCCGAGATGTCGTTCCAGATGGCGCTCGCTGCGAGTTGTGCGCCCAACTCGTTGGTGTGCGGGACGTCGGCGAAGATCGGCTCGTTGACCTCGGCGATCGTACGGCGCACGTTCAGCACCGCTGGAGCGACGGCCGTCTCGAACGTGTCGAGCGCGACCGCGAGTTGGGACCTCGACGCTCGGTCGGCATCGACGCCGATGATGTCCTCCTGGAATTCGAGCTGTCGACGCGAGGCGAACGCGTCGGTCTGAAGGACGAAACGCACGGTCACCCCGCGTTGCGTCAAGAGCGTCCGAGCATGATCGATCACGCCGGTGTACCGGGTCGCAGCATCCGTCGCGACACGATCGGGTCCTCCGGCCCGATCGAGGGTGATCCTGGACCGCGAGAACGACTCCACCTCGGCGGCATCGAAAGAATTGTGGCCTGCTGGGGTCGAGTTGCCGCTTGCGGCAGCTGCTGCGAGCGCCCCGACAAGGTCGTTGAAACCGTCATAGAAGACGACGAGATCGGGGGCACTTCGTTCGGACAACAACTGCTGTAGCCGCTCGACCTCGTCATGAATTGTCCACCCGGGAACACCGAAGTTCTCGACCGTGAGCCGGATTCCGTCGCGTTCGCCGAGGCGGACCAGGTCGGAGGCGATCGTGTGGTGGTCCCGCTGGTCCCACCCGAACGCCGCCGATCCCCCCAGGAGCCAAATCGTGCGGGACGGACACTCGCAGGTGGGGAGCAGCGTGGAGCGCGCTCCGTCAGCGACGTTCAGGTAGCGCCCCTCCGATGCTCCGGCACCGTCTCGTGAGGTTGCGCCAACCCGACCGTAGGCCTCGAACTCGCGCTCGAGGTCGGCCGCCCAGGGTGCATCGACAAACGCCGGCCGCTCGGCGAGCGGGACCCGAGCGCCGACGGGGGCGGTGCCGGGTACACGGGAACCGTCAGCGGGCAGGATCGGCACCGGGATTGACGAGTCGGGTGGGTCGGTCTTCTCGCGACGGTCGACGACGACGATCACGAGAGCGATTGCGCTCGCTATCGCAGCCGCGCCGAGGCCGTTGCGACGGTGTCGGACCGCGGGTTTGGAGGAGCTGAAGGGGCGGTTCGCGTCGGCCTCGGGCTCGATCGTGTTGGGGTCGCTCCAGCCAACCGTGCGTCGCCGAGACAGGCTGCGAACCGGGCGTGCAAGAGCGGCGGGCAGGTACACCACGATGAGCGACACGGCTGCGATCACTGCGACGGATGCGGCGCTACCGAGTGCTCGCGCGGCGACCCGGACGGCCCGATCTGCGCAACCCCCCAGGTTCGGCGCTCGCCAGCCGGCCACGACGAGGGCGAGTGCGGCGCCGATGAGCCCCACCGTCATCGGGAGCGAACGCGTTGCGATCCATGCCATGGCGGCCCCGCCGAGGAGCAACGCCCGGGCGGGACCGAGATCGCCGACGGCGCCGCGAGCGGCGGGCAGCAGCGCCGCGAGCATCGCCAGCGCCGCGACTGCGACCGGCGTGAACCCAACGATCGGCCGGACGGCGAGCGCTGCGATCGCGAGCCCGGCGAGCGACGAGCCGAACCGCGCCACGAGAGGGACGCGACCGCGGACCCACACGGCGCCGACGGTCGCCCCCAGTCCGAGCTGGAGAACTCCTGCCCAACGCTGATCGCCGTGGAACGCCAGCAGCGGGATCGATGCCGGGAGCGTTCCGAGCGCAGTCACCGATGCCCAGCGGGTTCCGCTCCGAGTCGACATCAGAACATCACGTAGGTCGCTGCCGGCACGACCACTTTCGCCGATACGGCGACCGCTGCGCCGATGCCGAGCATCACCACGATGACCGGCACCCACCACCGCCCTGTCCTCGCGCCCAAGGACACGAGGTCGCCCAGCAACTGGGCCACGGCCCGGGCGCGACGCGCGGGCCGGCTCATCGGTCGACCCCGCTCATCGGGTGCACGATGCAGTCCTCGAGGACAAGGACCCGGATGCCGGCGCGCCGTGCGGTCTCCAATGCCTGCTGAGGCGTGGCGACGATCGGCTCGTTGCCACGGTTGAAGGACGTATTGAGCAGCACAGGCACCCCGGTCGAGCGGTGGAACGCCTCGATCAGCCGGTGCAGTTCGGGCGATTGGGCGCGATCGACCGTCTGCACTCTCGCGGAGCCGTCGACATGGGTGCAGGCGGGGATGGCCGATCGTGTCCGGGCGAGCCGTTCGGCGAACGAGCCATCGGCCTCGGTCATGGCTCGGGCGCCCGAAACGCCTACCGTCTCGACCATGTAGGGGGAGGCGCGGTCGAGATCGAACCAGTCCTTCGCGTACTCAGCGAGCACGGCCGGTGCGAACGGTCGGAAGGTCTCCCGCCCCTTGAGACGGACATTGATCTGTTGTACGAGCTCGACGCGCCGAGGGTCGGCGAGGATGGACCGTCCGCCCAGCGCTCGAGGTCCGAACTCCATCCGGCCCTGGAACCAACCGACGATCTCCCCGGCGGCGATGCACGCGGCGATCTCATCGGCGAGCTGTTCCCGCGGCAGACGCCGGAATGGCGTACCGATCTCGCCGAGCCATGCCCCGATGGCCACCGAGTCGTAGGCGGGGCCGAGCAGCGATCCCGACATGGCGTCGGGCATCCTCGTGCGTCGCGGGGTCCGCATCACCGCGTGCGAGAGCCACAGCGCTGCGCCGAGCGCGCCGCCAGCATCGCCGGCGGCGGGCTGGATCCACACGTCGTCGAACGGCCCGACCTCGCGTAGCCGGCGGTTGGCAACGCAGTTGAGGGCGACGCCGCCGGCAAGGCACACCGCACGCTCGGAGGTCAGCGCGTGTGCGTATCGAGCGGTGCGGAGGATCGCCTCCTCCAGGATGACTTGCGTGGACGCGGCGATGTCCGCTTCGCGTTGGTCGACAGGTTGATCCGGCCGCCGCGGCGGGCCATCGAGCAGCCGCCGGGCGGCGCGGCGCGTCGGCTCTCTGTGGGAGAGCAGGTGCAGGGTCCGCGGGTCGAGGCGAACCGAGCCGTCGTCGCGTATCTGAATCATGCGTTCCATCATCACGTCGCGATATCGAGGTGTTCCGTAGGGCGCGAGTCCCATCAGGCGGTACTCGCCCTCGTTCGCCGGGAAGCCACAGAACGCCGTCATCGCGGAGTACCAGAGCCCCAGGGAGTCGGGAAACCGTGACTCCTTGAGCACGTGAAGGTCGCTCCCGGTCCCCTTGCTGATCGATCCTGTCTCCCAGTCTCCGACCCCGTCCAGGGTGAGCACGGCTGCGTGCTCGAAGGGCGACGGGTAGAAGGCGGCCGCCGCATGGCTGAGATGGTGATCGCAGAATCGCAACGGCACATCAACCAGGCCGGCGGCTCGGAGCGTCTCTTCGAGGCGATATCGGATCCAGATCTTGCGACGGCTCCACACGCCCACCGCAGACGTCAGCGAGGGAAGGCTCCGCACGCCTGCAGAGGCGTGACTCGATATCACTCGGTCGAGGGCGCGAAGCGGCTTGCCGGCGAAGACGACGGCGTCCAGCCGGTCGGGGTGAAGGTCCGTGGCGGCGGTGATCCACTCGATCGCAAGGGCCGGAATCGACGGGTCGTGCTTCAACCGGCTGAAGCGCTCCTCCTCCGCTGCCGCGTACGGGATGCCGTCCACCACAAGCGCCGCCGCAGAGTCGTGAAAATCGGCGCTGACACCCAACACCGCAGGCCCGCCCGGCATGGGCAAGGCCGATGGCGGTGGACCGCTGAGCGGTCGCGTCGCCGAGCGTTGTTCCGTTTCGTCAGTTGGCGTGGTGGTCACGCGGTGTCCCTCACCGCGGGAGTGTAGGACGGTGCGGACTGTTGCAGGGCTCACAACAGGGGATAGACGGCGAATGGAGCGGCGGCGGCGACGGCCGCTGCGGCGGCCGCCGCGACCGTTCCCACTACCACGAGCAGGACGATCCCGGGACGATGCGACGCGAGCATGAAGCGGACCACCTGAGCGGCCGTCCGGATCGCCTCGCGGATCATCGGCACACTCCACGAGCGGAGCGGTCGCGAAGGCTTGCGAGACGCGGTTCGAGTTCGTCCAGGATCGCCGCCGCGATTGCGAGGTTCGCCGACTCGAGGGTGTGGGTCTCGTCGTAGAAGGCGAGCCCGCCGGAGCGGTCGAGTGCGGATCCAAGATCGATGATGGAGCGAGGAAGGCGCTCACGGAAGGCGCTCACGAGGGCACGAGCCGGTGGGTCGACCGCAGGTTCGCCTGCACGAATCGTCGCCCGTGTCAGCAGGCTCGGCTGATAGAGGTGGAGGAAGTCGACGCCGGCGTCGTCGGTCAGGAGGCGTGCGGTCCCGTCGGCGGCTCGATACGAACGAGCGGCGAGGTCGACCGCTGCGGCGTCGCGCAGCGTTCGCCGAGGCGAGGGCGTCCGTACCGGCTGCCAGCCCGCAACGGAGAAGCCGCCCATGTCGGAGAGCATTCGTTCTTGTGTGCGGTCCATCGGCCCGACGAAGTCCGCCGGCCCGGACCGGCCCGTGAAGTCCATGTCGACGACCGCTCGCAGGTCGTTCCACCCGTCGTAATAGACCACGATGTCCGGCGGCGTCTCCGAGGCCAGCGCTCGCTCCAGACGGCGGTTCTGTTGCCACGCGACATCACCGACCATGCCCCAGTTCTGCACGTCGAGCGCCAGTCCCCGTTTCGATGCCTCGCGTGCCACTTCGGAGGGAATGGTGTGGGCATCGCGCTGGTACACCCCGAACAACGTCGATCCGCCGAACATCCAGACTCGAATTGGCTCGCCCTCGCAGGACCGATCGCGCCACGTGCGGCGGCGCGAGGCGCTGATGTTGAGGTGCGGCGAGGACTCGTCGCGCCATTCGTTGCCTGCGTACTGCGAGAACCAGATGTGGCGCACGGCGTCATCGTTCGCAGCCTCCAGCGCAGGGAACCACGACGGTCGTCGCAGCGTTTCGAGCGCGGCGTTCGATGGCTGCTCCGAGCGTTTCGCAATGCCGATCGGCACGCCAGCGACAGCGACGATCATCACGGCGCCGACAACCGCCGTGAGACGCATGTGCATTCGGCGGGACAGCGGTGCCGGGTGCGCAGCCGGATCGGTGAACCACATCCGTTCGGGGTGCTCCAGCATCGACTCGTTCAGCTGTATCCATGCACGAACGTGACCGGCGGGTCGCAAGGCGTCGAACCGGGTCACTCGGCCCGCGAGCCAAGGGATGAGTACGGCGATGACCCAGAGCGGCGCGATCAGCGTGGCTCGTACGGCTGCCCGCGCGCCCGAGGAGACGGCCGAAAGGGCGGCGGACGCACCCCTGGCGAGGCGGCGGTCGACGGTGGATCGTCGGGCGAACAGCGGAATGCAGGCGAGCTGTATCGCGGTCGCGACGAGGGCCGCCCCGACGCGGTTGGCTGCGAGCGCGGCGCTCCATGTCGCGGCGAACATGATGACCAGACGCGGGCCGGGTGTGTACCTGCCGATGAGGGGCAGCTCGGCGTCCAGGAACGTGGAAGCCGCGATGATCGAGGAGACGAATACCCAGACCCCGACGTGTCGGCCGCCGGCGCCAGCGGCGAGAGCGGCGGCTCCGGCCGAAAGGGCGACGGTGCGCCAGCGGTCGCCTCGCGCGAAACGCCGCTGGGCGAAACACCACAACGCGCTCACCGCGACCAGGGCCGCCGCGCGGATGCCGAAGCCTTGATGGATCGCCATGACGCGGCGCAGCGGCGCCGCGATTGCCACGAACATCGCAGCCGCTGGAACCCGGAGGCGGTTCGCGAGCGGAGCGATCCTGCGTTGGGCACGGTCGTACATCGCTGGGGTCGTCACGATGGCTCCTCGCCGCCGCGTGCCAGTGGCCCGTTCGTGCCGCCGAGATCGATGGCGACGTTGCCGATCACGAGCAGGTCGAGCCCGGCCTCGATCGCGGTGTCGAGCATCTCGGCCGTCGTTCGCACGATCGGTTGACCGGCCCGATTGAACGACGTGTTCAGCAGAATCGGACACCCCGTTTGCCGGTCGAACGCCCGCAGCAGCTGCGCGAATCTGCCGTGGACGTCGTCGTGGACCGTCTGGACGCGAGCCGAGCCGTCGACGTGTGTGCACCCCGGGATCGTGGAACGGCGCTCGGCGGCGCGTTCGTCGAGGCCCTCGGGCTCGGCCTTCGGCGGCCGGAGGTGGCGGTCGCGTACCGGCGCGACGATCAGCATGTACGGCGACGGTCCGACGAGCTCGAACCAGTCCGACGCTCGTTCAGCGAGCACGGCAGGCGCAAACGGGCGGAAGCTCTCGCGCTGTTTGATGGCGGCGTTCAACCGGCCGCGGATCGACGGGTCCCGTGGGTCGGCGAGAATCGACCGGTTCCCGAGCGCTCGCGGCCCGAACTCCATCCGGCCCTGACACCATCCCACGACGGCGCCGGAGGCGAGCTGCTCGGCGGTACGTGCATCGATCGTGTCGTCATCGAGTATCGCCGCCGTCATGCAGCGCTCTTCGCATGCTTGCATCACCTCGGTTGCGGTGGCGACATGCGGGCCGAGCATGCTTCCTGACATCGAGTTGGTGCGAGCGACGCGGGCGTGGGCAGGGCCGCTCGCGGCGTGCCATCGAGCGAGCGCTGCCCCGAGCGCTCCGCCGGAATCGCCGGACGCCGGCTGGACCCACAGGTTGGTGAAGGGGCTCTCGCGTAGCAGTCGCCCGTTCGCAACGCAGTTCAACGCCACGCCGCCGGCGAGGCACAGATCCTTTTCGCCGGTTGCCTCATGCGCTCGGCGAGCGATGGACAGCATCGCCCGCTCCGTGAAGGCCTGAACCGATGCCGCGAGATCGAATTCCCGCGCGGTCAGCGGCTGTGTCGGGTCACGCGGCGGGCCGTCGAAGAGCCGGCAGAGCCGTCGGTCTCGAAACGCTGATCGGCCGAACCATTTCACCCCGGCCCCGTCGACAGTGATTTCGCCGGAGGGTCCGACCGGGCTGAGTTCGGCGAGTGCATCGGCAAATCGGTCGGTGCCGTAGGGCGCGAGTCCCATCACCTTGTACTCATCATCGAGCGGCCGAAACCCGCACCACGCTGTAATCATCGAGTACATCAGACCGATCGAATCGGGGAAGCGCTGTTCCTCGATGAGCCGGAGTCGATGGCATGACCCGTGCCCGATGGTGATCGTTGCCCATTCCCCGAGCCCGTCGGCAACGACGACAGCGGCGTGGTCGAATGGGGAGGGGAAGAAGGCGGACGCGGCGTGGCTTCGGTGGTGGTCGATGAACGAGATCGTCGGGGCGCGGGGCGCGCCCAGTCGCCGCATCATCGCTGCGAGGCGCGGACCGATCATGAGTTGGCGAGTGGCGAGCTCAGGGGCGTGGCGGAAGAACCCGGCAACTCCGCTCGGACCCATCCGTCGATGCGAGGTCAGGAATCGGTCCGCAATCGCGATCGGCTTCTCGTAGAACACGACCTCATCGATGTCAGCAGCGCTGATACCGGCAATGTCGAGGCACGAGCGGCTCGCCTGGATCGGAGTCGACCGATCGTGTTTCTGGCGGCTGAATCGCTCTTCTTCGGCGGCAGCCACGATCTCGCCGTCGATGACGAGTGCGGCGGCGGCATCGTGATAGTCGCAGCTGATGCCGAGGAGGGCGGTTCCCGGCGATCGGGGTCTGCTCATGTGCTGCTCCACGCTCGTCGGGTCGACACTCCGACTCGGCGCACCGCGAAGTGGACACCGACGAGCCCGGCGATGAGCGGGCTCCATCGGATGCCCGCGCGCCGAAGGAGCGCAGCGGTGAGGGCAGCGACGCCAAGGCCGACCGCGCCGAGGAACGGAGTCTGCGGGCGGCGCGGCGAGGCCCCTGCCGGGACCGGCCCGGCGACCGTTCGTCGCGATGCGGTGGTTCGCGCGAGTCCTGCGATGTCGCTGACGACCGTGCCCGGCAGCCGGACTCTGGTTTCCGAGCGATCGATCCAACGAACCGCCACCTCGTCGATCTCCGCGCCTGCCTTCCACGCAGCGAGGAGGAGTTCGGTGTCGAAGAACCATCCGTCATCGACGACTTGATCGAGGAGTTGTCGGGCAAGCCCGGCGTCGAGCGCCTTCAGCCCACACTGGGCATCGAGAAAGGGTGGCTGCGCCACCCACTGCACGAGCTCGACGTATCCCCGTGAGAGGACATGACGCAGACGACTTCGTTCGGCATGCGAACCCGGCGCGGCTCGCGACGCGATCGCCACATCGGCCCGACCCTCGCGAAGCCGCTCGACCAGCTCTGCGATGGCGCTCGGTCCGCCCGAGAGGTCGGCGTCGATGTATGCCACGATCGCCGCGTCGGTGCCGGACCAGGCCGTCCTCAGCGCCAGTCCCCGGCCTGGTCGATCGACACGGAGCGCCCGAACCTGTGGATGTCGAGCCTCGATTCGTCGAGTGACCGCCCACGTTGCATCGGTGCTGCCGCTGTCGACGATCGTCACCCGCCACGAGAAGGTGAACGATGCGGCGGCGCGGAGAAGGCGATCAACGCTGTCCTCGATGATCGCGGCTTCGTTGTATGCCGGCAACACGATGTCCACGTCTGGCTGAGTCGTCGCGGTCACCGGGGTGCGCTCGTATCGGCGAGGTCCGCGATCGCATCGACGATCGTGTCGGCGATGCGCCGAGATGCCCATTCGTTGTGGTGAACAAGGCCGAGAAACACCTGGCGCGGCTCGTCGTCGAAGAGATGGCGCAGGCTGTGCACCGGCGGCCCCTTCGCCGAGTCGAGGGTGTCGAGCGCGGAGGCGATCGGTGACCGGAGCAGCGTGGCCGTGGGAACGTGCGAGATCGCTTCGTACGGTTCGAGTTGATGCTGGCTCGCCAGCGCATCCGGCTGCAGAAAGAACAGGGAGCGGAAGCCGTACCGCAGAGCGAGTTGATCGACCTGCTCGACCGCTGCGGCATAGCTCTCCGCCACGCTCCGGCCCACGCTCGGTCCGAAGTCGGCGGCGAGGAACTCGTTGGCGGACTTGTTGATCTCGTCAAGTCTGGCCAGCCATGCGGCCGCGTCCAGGTCCTGTTGGGCCCCCTTGATGGCTGGAGTCGCTGCCTCGCGGTCCTGATCGAGCATGGCCTGCGCGAGCGCTGCGCCGACATCGTTGAATCCGTTGACGAAGATGACGATGTCGGGGGCGCGGGTCGTTCTCAGCCGGTTGATCAACGCGTCGATCTGCCCGTCGAACGTCGAGCCGCGCTCCCCCATGTTGTCCACCTCGAGCCGGAGGTGGCGTGCGGCACCGCCTGCAGCGATCTCCGATGGCACGGTGTGCTCGTCTCGACTCCCGATTCCCCAGATCGAGGAGCCGCCGAGGACCCACACCCGAAGCCTGGTGCAGATGCATGGCGTCGGGAGCGCAGTGACTCTCCGTCCATCGCGCAGATTGACGAAGCGTCCTCGCTGGAATTGCATATCGAGCCTTCCCGCCTCCTCCGCTTGGAGTCGGTCGGCCCATGGCGAATCAGCGTAGGCAGGTAGGTCCGAGTAGTTCGCGGTGAACTCACGAGCGAAGATCACGGGCGATGACGCGCTGGGACCGGCGACCGAGGTGGGAGGCCCGTCGGGTTGGCGACGTTCGTGCGTCACTCCGAGCAGCGTCGTGCCGGCCAGGGCCACCACAACAAGTGCGATGGCGTGACGTCGACGCCGGATGGCACGAGGAGCCGCCTGGAACGGTGAGGTCGCGTCGCGTCGCGTGTCCTCGATCGACCACTCCGTCGGCATCCAGCCGCGGGGGTTGCGTCGGCCGGCGAACAGCCATATCGGGGTGAGGGGGAGGTACAGCGTGGCCCCCACACAGATCGCGAGGATCGTGCCGCTGGCGAACCGGCCGACGCGTTCGGCGGCGGCGGTGAGGTGGCGGGACGCACGCGAGCTGATGGACCCGTGGCGGTCTGACCATTCGACGAGCAACCCGGCCGAGAGAAGGAGCGCCAGCGATGGGACAGCCCTTCCCGATCGGTACCAGACCATCCCTCCAGCCGCGATGAGGGGCGTGGCCATCGTGGCCGGCGCCGACTGTCGCTCGCGGTGCCAGACGCGCGCCGCGTTGCCGCAGAGCGCCTGCGCCGCCAACGGAGCCGCGATCCCGACCACCACGATGGGCAAGCGGCCGATTCGCGGCCAGGCGACGGCAGCAGCGACCACGGCGGCAGCGGTCGCGAGTGCCGCTCGGACTCGCGGCCGCGAGGTCGTGACCGCGCCGATCAGTAGGGAGGCTTGTGCGACGAGGGCAAGGGCGCCTTGGGTCGCGTTGGCCCCCTGCGGCGCGACTCGCCACGCTGGGCCGCCGGCGGCCAGGAGGGTGGCTGCGAGCGCTGGGAGAAGCCGGTTCGGTCCGCGCCCGGTGGTGCCGACCGACCAGGGGTCGACGGGGGTGCGCTCGTGGAGGTGTGAGGTCGCCATCGATCGATCGCCTTTTAGAAGAGCGTGTAGATCGCTGTTGGCACAGCGGCGTGAGCGGCAGCAGCAGCGGCGGTCGCAGCCGTCAGCGCCATGGCGATCACTGGAAGCCACCACTGCCCGGTACGGACTCCGTAGCGCCAGATGTCTCGCAGCGCTCGTACGGCGAATCGGGCGCGCAGGATCATCGTGCTTCCTCTGGCTCGGTTGCACGGATCACGCAGCCCTCGAGCACCAGGAGGTCGAGGTTCGCGGCCCGAAAGCATCGGAGCGCGTCGGCGGGCGTGCGCACGATCGGCTCACCCGCGCGATTGAACGACGTGTTGAGCACGACGGGCACTCCGGTCTGGTTGCCGAAGGCAGCGATGAGTCGGTGGAAGTCGGGTCGGGTTTCGGCGTCGACGGTCTGCACCCGGGCGCTCCCGTCGACGTGGGTACACGCCGGGATGCCTGAGCGCACGTCGCGGAGCTGTGCTGCGAGGCCTCTGTGGGCGTCGCCCGCAACGTGGGCGTCGTCGCGTGGGCGCCACCCGGAAACCGGAGCGGTGAAGACCATGTACGGCGACGTGGCGCCGTCGAGGTCGAACCAGCGGTCGGCGGCCTCGGCGAGAACCGCTGGGGCGAACGGGCGGAACGACTCGCGGCCCTTGGTCCGGCGATTGAGGCGGTCGATCACGGCGCTGTCGCGGGAGTCCGCCAGAATCGATCGGTTTCCCAGCGCCCGCGGCCCGAACTCCATGCGGCCGCGGAACCACCCGACGATCGATCCGGCGGCGAGTGCGCGAGCGACCACCTCGACGAGCGCTCCGACGTCATCGAATCGCTCGTGCTCGATCTCGGAGTCCTCGAGCCACGCCGCGATCTCGTCGTTGGTGTACGCCGGGCCGAGAGCCGCCGAGGCCATGCGATCGCCTTGGCGTGGCTCCCGCGGGCGGTCGTCGATCTGGTGCCAACTCCAGAAGGCGGCACCGATGGCCGAGCCGTCGTCACCTGCCGCTGGCTGTACCCAGACCTCGTCGAAGGGGCCGTCCCGCCGCAGTCGGGTATTCGCGACACAGTTGAGGGCGACCCCGCCGGCGAGGCAGACAGCGCGCTCTCCCGTCAGTCTCTGAGCGAAGCGAGCGCTGCGAAGGATTGCCTCCTCGATCACCTCCTGAGCCGACCGGGCGATGTCGGCGTGGAGTTCTGTCAACTCTCCGTCGTCCGGTGGAGCGGGGGAACCGAGCAACTCTACGAGCCGTGGATGTGCCATTCGGCGTCCACTTCGATAGTCGAACCAGCGTTGGTCAAGGGTGACGGCGCCATCGTCATCGATGCGAATCACGCGGTCGCGCAGCACGTCGCTGAACCGAGGCGATCCGTACGGGGCGAGCCCCATCAGCTTGTATTCGTCGTCGTTCACGGCGAACCCGCACACCGATGTGATCGTGGAATAGAACAGGCCGAGTGAGTGCGGGAATCGCTGTTCTCTCTTGATCTCGATGCGGTTGCCGGCACCCCATCCGACGGTACTGGTCGCCCATTCGCCGACCCCGTCGAATGTCAGGATGGCGGCGCGCTCGAACGGTGACGCGTAATACGCGGCCGCACTGTGGCTCTGATGGTGTTCGGAATACCGAATCTCGGCGCACCGGATTCCGTGCGTCTCGAACATCTGTGCTATTCGATAGCCGATCCACAGTTTGGATCGTGTCCACTGCGGGATGGCCTCGCGGAGCGCGGTGAATCCGCGTGGCCCGGTCCTCGCGCCGGTCGTGACGATTCGTTCCCAAACGGACAACGGTTTCTCGTGGAAGACCGCTACCACTCGGTCGTCGGCCGTCACGGCGGCCTCATCAAGGCACCACATCGCCGCATGCCGTGGCAGCGACGGGTCGTGTTTGCGACGCGTGAACCGCTCCTCGGCGGCGGCTGCGACGAGTTCGCCATCGATGAGCACGGCAGCGGCTGCGTCGTGGAAATCGGCGGAGATACCGATGACGACGTCCCTCCCGCCGGTCATGCGGGGATCATACTGGCCGAAACGTTCAGAGCCGCTCACGGCCCTGGGGTCTCGACCACAGTCACCTCCATGGCCTCGCCGAGGGATGCGTGGGTTGGTCGGCCGCGATACTCGTCTGGCCATCGTCCGGTGAGGTAGCGATCGCTCGCGAGGAGCGTGACGGCATCGGCGCCGACCGGAACGGCGCACATGACGAGATAGCGCCCGGGTCGCTCGAAGCGATCGTCGCCGAAGCCGGGGTCACTGGACGTGCGCGGCGCGGCCGCGAGTACCACCTCCGGGATTCCGTCACCGAGAACGGCGAGTAGTTCATCTTCGGTGAGAGCGACGAGTTCCGCAGCCGAACGGCTTTCGGACGGCGCGAGTCGAAACGCCAGGAACTCGTGGAGTTCCTGGGTCGGATTGGTGAGCTTGACTCGCGTTCCGACCGGGATCTCGGTCGGCATCCCCTGGAATCTGCCCGTGGTTATCGTCACGGTGATCGGTGTCGCGCCCGGCTCGCTCGTCGTGGGCCGTTTCGCGCTTGTCGTGCTGGCGGTCGTCGCAGTCTGTTGGGCACACGATGCAGCCATCGCCAGCACGATCCCTGCGAGCGAACACTGGATCCGATGGTTGGGTCGCTGCATGTCGACTCCTGTCGAGGTGTTCTCGGCGCCGGTCCGACTCCTGACGATACGTTGTCCGGGTGGTACCACCCGATCGCCTGTGGCCGCGCCGGTCGGCATTGCGACTCCCGTTGGCCGTCGCGTCGGGCTTGGCTCTCGGCGGGTGTCCTGGTGACCGTCTTTCGCGGACCGAGGATCGACGCTCTGCGGCCTCGTTGTCCCCGGAGAAGCCTGAGCCTACGCTGGTTCTCGACGTCGCTCTCGTCGTGGCCGACCGCGGCAACCACCGCATTCGTCGCATCGAGGGTTCGACCGTACGAACGGTCGCCGGGTCGCGTCCGGGTATGGAGGATGCGACCGGAGCTGATGCCCGGTTTCGGTTTCCGTTCGGCGTCGCGGTCGACCGAACGGGGCGGGTCGTGGTGACCGATCAAGGCAACGACCGCGTGCGTGTGATCGCTCCAGATCGCGTGGTCACAACCGTGGCCGGCGGGATGTACGGCGACGTCGACGGGCCGGGCGCCGGTGCCGGCTTCCGCCAGCCGTATGGCATCGAGGTGGATGCTGATGGCGTGATATACGTCGCGGACACGTTCAACCATCGCATCCGCTCGATTGCTCTCGACGGCACGGTGGCGACGATTGCGGGGTCGACCCGCGGGTTCGCCGATGGTCCTGGCGGTGTCGCTCGATTCGATGAGCCGAGCGATCTTGCAATCCTGGAAGACGGAGCGCTGGTTGTGGCGGATCGGGCCAACCACCGGTTGCGTCGCGTGGACCCGGATGGAATGGTGTCGACGATCGCGGGGCGCGACGTCGGGAACTCGGACGGACGCGGCGTGGGTGTCGGGTTCAACCGCCCGACCTCGGTGGCTGTCGGGCCGGAAGGCCAACTGTACGTGGCAGACGTAGCGAACCACAGGATCCGGCGCGTCGAACCCGACGGGAGGGTCGAGACGATCGCGGGATCAGCGCCAGGCTTCTCGGATGGCGTCGGATCCTCGGCGGCGTTCCGTTTCCCGTGTGGGGTTGATGTGCTTCCGGACGGGAATCTGGTCGTGGCGGATCGGGAGAACCACCGGGTCCGCCACATCGACCGCTCCGGGAGCGTGCGGACTGTCGCCGGGTCGGGCGAGGGATTCGCTGACGGACAGGTCGACCGGGCGAAGTTCAGCTACCCGTACGCGATCGCCGTCGACCTGTCGTTCACGCCTCGGTCAGGGCCTCGCTGAGCGCCTCGGCGATCACGTCCTGCTGCGTGAAGGTCAGCGACGGGTAGAGAGGGAGCGACAGCAGGCGTGCATACGCCGCTTCGGTGTGGACGAGTACTGAGGGAGCATCGCCGTGCCCGTCGCGGTGGTAGAGGGGTTGGTGGTGGATCGGCACGTAGTGAACTTGTACGCCGACCCCACGTGCATGCATACGTTCGTAGACCGTTCGACGGTGGTCCACCCGAATGGGATACAGGTGGCGGGCATGTCTGGTGCCGCTTTGGGGTCGCGGTGCCCGCGTCACCGGGAGATCGGCGAGCAGCCGGTCGTATCGGTCGGCCAGCGTGTTGCGGCGGGTGATGAAGCGGCTGAGTCGCTTGATCTGCGCCCCGCCGATTGCGGCGTGCACATCCGACATTCGATAGTTGAAGCCGATTCGCCGGATCTCGTATGCCCACGGATCGAGGCCGGGCCGCCGCTCCATCCCGCCGTTGCGAAACGCACGCATCGCCCGCGCAGCATCATCGGAGTTGGTGGTCGCGACACCGCCCTCGGCGCTGGTGATCGACTTGACCGGGTGGAGGGAGAACACACACACGTCCGAGCGCGCGCAGTTGCCGACGGGCCCGTCTGGCGTCGCGGCGCCGAGGGCGTGAGCGGCGTCCTCGATCACGACGGCAGGCCGCACTGCCAAACGTTGCCAGTCGACTGGCAACCCCGCGTAGTGGACGGCCACGAGAGCGTCGGTCGCCGGCGACACGTCTTCGAGCGCCATGTTCAAGGTATTGGGGTCGATGTCGACGAACTCGACGTCGGCGCCGACGTACCGAGCGCAGTTGGCGCTCGCGACGAAGCTCAGCGACGACGTGGCGACCCGCGACCCGTGGCCGATCCCGCACGCTGCCGCCGCAGCGTGGAGGGCAGCGGTTCCGCTGGAGAAGGCAACGGCGTGGCGCGCTTCGGTCGCTGCACAGATCTCGGACTCGAAGGACTCGACCGCAGGACCCTGGCTGATCCAGCCGCTCGCAAGGACGTCCGCCACGGCGGCGTTTTCCGTTCCGTCGAACTCGTGCCGACCGTATGGGATCACGCGGCGAACTTACCCGGCCGACCACGGACCCGTTTGAATGGAGCCGTGGCACTACCCGCGTTGTCGACGACTGCACATCTGCTCGTTGCGTTGGCAACGGTGGTGGCTGTTGCCGAACTGGGCGCGATTGCCGCGCGCCTCGTTCGACAACCGACGGTGCTCGGCCAGATCGCTGCCGGCATCGCGCTCGGGCCGAGCCTTCTCAGCCGATTCGCCCCCGACGTCGCCGGATGGCTGTTGCCCCCGGAGGCGGTCGGGTCGCTTCGCGCGCTCGGCCAGATCGGCCTCGTTCTGTTCATGTTCCTCGTGGGCCACGAGATGGATACCGCGGCGCTTGCGGGTGCCGGTCGCCGAGCGATCGTGATCAGCCAGGTCTCGATCCTCGTACCGTTCGGGCTCGGTGCGGCGGTCGGCCCATGGATGCATCACACACTCGGCCTGGAGGGTCGAGTGTTGCCATTCAGCCTCTTCGTCGGGGTCGCGATGGCGATCACGGCGTTCCCTGTGCTGGCGCGGATCCTTCAAGAGGTGGGGCTCGCCGGCACACCGCTCGGCTCGCTGGCGCTGACCTGTGCCGCGGTCGATGACGTGACGGCGTGGTGCGCGTTGGCGGTGATCGCCGGGGTTTCGGGTGCGTCCGGGTCGACGGGGTGGTCCGGTGCTGCGGGCATGTTGGCCGCCACGGTGGGGTTCGCTGGGGTCATGTTCCTGGTGGTGCGCCCGTTGACCAGGCGGATGCGGCCGTCGCTCGTTGCGACGGTGGTGATCGCCGTCGCCGCGGCGGCGGTCACGGAGTGGATCGGCCTTCACTCGATCTTCGGCGGGTTCCTCGCTGGCGTCGCCCTCGGCGGTCGGCCCGAGCCTTTGGACCCCGAGCATTTGGCCCCCGAGCATCGGGAGGGGGTGGCCTCGGTCGAGCCCGTGGTGACGAACGTGCTTCTGCCGGCGTTCTTTGTCGTGGTCGGGTCGTCGGTTGCGATCAGCGAACTGGATCGCCCCGAACGATGGCTCGTGTTGGCGGTGGTGTTGCTCGTCGCCGTCGTCGGCAAGCTCGGGGGTACGGCGGCTGCAGCGCTGGCGTTGGGCGAGGAGCGACGCGCTGCCTGGACGCTCGGCGTTCTGCTCAATACGCGCGGCCTGACCGAGATCGTGATGCTGTCGGTTGGGCTCGACCTCGGGATCATCGACGAGACGGTGTTCACGATCATGGTCGTTATGGCGTTGGTCACGACCTTCGCCGCAGGCCCGCTGCTCCGGCGACGCTCCGCATCGAGCGGGTCGGGTCGCTCGGGCTTTGGCCCCGTCCGTGTCCCCTGAGTAAGTTCTCATCCGTGTCGAGCGCCAGTGATTTCCTCCGCGAGTACCTCACGGTGCTCATCCTCGGCGGTGTCGGTGCAGCGTTGGTCGGCCTGTTGCTCGGTGCCAGCCACCTGCTGCGGCCGGCTCGCCGCCAGCCCGGGAAGAGCCTGACCTACGAGAGCGGCGTCGACCCCGTCGGTACGGGGTGGACCCAGTCGCACGTTCGCTACTACATCTTCGCCTTGCTGTTCGTGATGTTCGACGTCGAGGCGGTGTTCATCTTCCCGTGGGCGACTCGCCTCGAGGCCTACGGCGGCTTCGGGCTCGTCGAGATGGGCATCTTCGTGTTCATCCTGTTGCTGGGCCTCGTGTACGCGTGGCGCAAGGGAGTCCTCAAATGGGTCTAGGGCTGGTCGAGGGCGGCAAGATCCCCAAGCCGCTCGGCAAGTTGTTCAACCAGGGCCGCAAGTACTCGTTGTGGGTGTACCAGTGGGGCCTCGCGTGTTGTGCGCTCGAGATGGGCGCCGCCTTCGGCTCGCCGCGCTACGACGTGATGCGCCTCGGTGTCATCCCGCTGCCGGCGTCACCGCGTCAGGCCGACATGGTCGTGATCTCGGGAACGGTGACCGACAAGATGGCCCCGTCGATCCGCCGCCTCTACGAGCAGATGCCCGACCCGAAATACGTGATCTCCATGGGCTCGTGCGCCAACTGCGGCGGCCCGTACTGGGACTCGTACTCGGTGACCAAGGGCGTCGATCAGATCCTTCCCGTCGACGTGTACGTCCCCGGATGCCCGCCGCGGCCCGAGGCGCTGCTCGAAGGCGTCGTCCTGTTGCAGCAGCGGATCGGCGAGGAAGACATGGCGAGCCGCTGGAGGGGTGATCCCATTGTCATCCAATGACACCGACACCACGGCCGATGTCGAGCCCGTCGCACGCGACGAGGCTCGCGAGCAACTGCTCGGCACCATCCGGGGGTACCTGGGCGACGCCGTGGTGGGTTCGCACATCCTGCCGGGACGTGACCTGTGGGTCCGCGTCACCAACGAGGCGTGGGCCGAAGCGGCCGAGACCGTTCGCTTCGCGATGGGCGCCCGGTACTTCGGGTTCCTCTCCGCGATCGACTGGATGCCATCGCCGTTCGGACGCTCGATGGACTCCGAGGTCGATCGCCTGGTCAAGGGCGAGAGCGAGAAGGCCCCGACAGCGCAGACCACCGGGTACGCCGGCGGCGACACGAGGTTCCAAGCGATCGCCCGTGTCGCCAATCTGCGCGACGGCTGGGGCGTCACCTTCAAGGCCGATCTCGCCGACGACGCACCGTCGATCGCGACGTGGACCACGGTGTACGCCGGGGCCGACTGGCACGAGCGCGAGGTGTACGAAATGTTCGGCGTCGAGTTCGTCGGACACCCGGCGTTGCGCAAGATCTACCTGCCGGCCGACTTCGAGGGGCATCCGCTCCGCAAGGACTTCCCGCTGCTGGCCCGCATGGTGAAGCCTTGGCCCGGCATCGTCGACACCGAACCGATGCCCGGTGGCGATGGCGCCGACGACGCGGACACGAAGGAGGCGTCGTGACCCCCGTGACCGACCGTCAGAAGCTCGCCTACATCGCGGCGAAGGCCGCCGATGCGCGCGTGAACGTCGAACTCGAGACCGAGGGCATGACCCTCAACCTGGGTCCGCAGCACCCGGCCACGCACGGCACGCTGCGCATCGTCGCCAAACTCGACGGCGAACAGGTCATCTCCGCCGACCCGATGATGGGCTACATGCACCGCGGCTACGAAAAGCTCGCCGAGGTCCGGTCCTACCCGCAGGTCAACGCACTCGTGAACCGCCTCGACTGGGTCGGGTCGTTCGCCAACGAGGTGCCCTTCATCCTCGCCTGCGAACAGCTGATGGAGATCGAGGCTCCGCCACGCGCCCAGTGGATCCGAACCGCCCTATTCGAGATGGCGCGCATCGCGAACATCATCTTGTTCCTGGGCGACATGGCCGCCCAGGTCGGCGCGCTCACGCCGCTGTTCTTCGCCTTCCGCGACCGCGAGTACGTGCTCAACCAGATCGAGGCCGTCACCGGGGGGCGTTTCCACCCCAACTTCGACCGCATCGGCGGCCTGAAGGACGACCTGCCCAAGGGTTGGCTGGCCGACACCAAGGCGTCGATGCAGAAGGTGCTCGCGTTCTGCGACGAGCTCGAGGACCTGTTCGTCGGCTCCGAGATCTTTGAGGCGCGCGCTCGCGGCGTCGGCGTCATCCCGCCCGACATCGGGCTGCAGTACGGCCTGTCCGGCGCCAACATCCGCGCCTCCGGCATCGACTGGGATATCCGTCGCGACAACAACGTCGGCCTCGTGTACGACCAGCTCGACTGGAAGGTGTGGACCCACACCGACGGCGACAGCTATGCCCGCTTCTGGGTTCGTCTCCAGGAGACGCGCGAGGCGGCGAAGATGGTCATGCAGATCTGCGACGGCGTGCCCGCCGGTCCGGTGATGGCCAAGGTGCCCCGCATCATCAAGGTGCCCGAGGGCGAGGCCTACGTGGCCACCGAGAATCCCCTCGGCGAGATGGGCTTCTACGTGGTGTCGAAGGGCGACCTGACGCCGTTCCGCGTCAAGATCCGCACCGCGAGCTTCAACAACGTGTCGATCGCGCCGTGGCTCCTTCGGGGGGTCTTCGTGCCCGACATCGTGACGATCCTCGCTTCGCTGTACTTCATCCTGGGAGACATCGACCGATGACACTCGCCTTCGAATACACGGGCTGGTGGGTCTCCGCCGTCAAGATCCTGGTCGCCACGATCGCGGTGCCGACCGGCGCGGCGATCGCGGTGTACCTGTTCCTGTTCAAGCTCATCTCGTTCATGCAGAGCCGCCTCGGCCCGATGGAGGCCGGACCGCACGGCACCCTGCAGCTCGTCGCCGAGGTCGGCAAGTGGTTGCAGAAGGAAGACCTGATTCCCGACGCGGCCGACAAGAAGCTGTTCAAGCTTCCGCCCTTCATCATCCTCGGGTCGACCTTCCTCATGTTCGTGGTGATCCCGGCCGGGCCCACCGCGGTGGTGTCCAGCCTCCCGGCGGGCATCTTCTACGTGCTCGCCGTGTCGTCGCTGTCGGTGATCGGCGTGCTGATCGCGGGGTGGGCCTCCGCGAACAAGTACGCCTTGCTCGGCGGCATCCGTGCAGCGGGTCAGCTCATCGCGTACGAGCTCCCGATGGTGCTCGCCGTGGTCGGCGTGGTGATCCAGGCCGGCACGCTGAACCTCCAGGAGATCGTCTACAAGCAGTCCGGTGGCGAGATCTTCGGTTTCTCCGGTTTCGGCAGCCCGTACGTGCTCACCCAGTTCGTCGGCCTGATCGTGTTCATGGTGGCGGTGCAGGCCGAGCTCGGCCAGACCCCGTTCGACATGCCGGTCGCCGAATCCGAGGTCATCGGCGGCTGGATGGTCGAGTATTCGGGCATCCGCTTCCTCGTGTTCTTCCTGTCGGAGTTCGCCGGCGCCGTCGGGTTCTCCGCGATCGCGGCAACCCTGTTCCTCGGCGGCTGGGCGCTGCCCGACGCATGGGGCATCCCTCGTGGACTGATGCACGTGATCGGGCCGATCGTGTTGCTGACCAAGGCGATGGCGCTGACCGGTGTCGTGTTCTGGGTCCGGTTCTCCATGCCACGTCTGCGTGAGGACCAGCTGCAGCGGTATGCCTGGAAGGCCCTGATCCCGATCTCGCTCGCGAACATCGCGCTCACGGCGATCCTCAAGGTGGTGATGTAGCGATGGCACCTCCGAAACCCGCCGTGCCGGGCTTCCTGAAGGGGCTCGGGGTCACCGCCCGGACCGCCAAGGAGACGATGTTCCCGGACGGGCTGCGCAACCCGATTCCGCAGCCGACCAAGGGTGCCGCCACCGTGCAGTACCCGCACGAGAAGGAAGCGATCACCCCACGCGCTCGCGGTGTGATCTCGCTCAACGAGGACAACTGCACGGCTTGCATGCTGTGCGCCCGTGAGTGCCCCGACTGGTGCATCTACATCGAGGCGCACAAGACGCTCGCCCCGCCCCGCCGCGCCGGTGGCAAGCCGCGCTCGGTCAACGCGCTCGACCGCTTCGACATCGACTTCGCTCTCTGCATGTACTGCGGCATCTGCGTCGAGGTGTGCCCGTTCGAGGCGCTCTACTGGAGCCCCGAGTACGAATACTCCGAGGTCCGCATCGCCGACCTGCTCCACGACAAGTCGCGCCTGGCGCAGTGGTTCGAGACGGTGCCCGACATCGAGCCGCTCGAGGCCGGCTCGCAGGTCAAGCAGAAGCCCGTGTCCCGGAAGGGGGCCAAGTGATCGCGTCGCTGTTCGCAGCGCAAGCCTGCGCGCCGAGCGAGTGTTTCGCCGTGCCGGCGAACATCGCCTTCGGCATCTGCGCGCTGCTCATGATCGGTGCGGCGATCAAGGTCGTCACCGAGACCAACATCGTCCACGCCGCGCTCTACCTGGTGGTCGTGCTCGCCGGTGTGGGCGTGAACTACCTGATCTTGCAGGCCGAGTTCCTGGCCGTCACGCAGTTCCTCGTCTACATCGGCGCGATCATCGTGCTGTTCCTCTTCGGGATCATGCTGACCCGGGCGCCGATGGGCCGGTCCGACGACTTGGACAACGCCAAGCTCCGCCCCGCCGGTATCGGTGCCGCCGTGATGCTGCTGGTCGTCCTCGGCGGTGCGCTGCTCAGTTCGTTCGGTGAAACCCACCTGGTCTTCTCCACGGCGAACTCCACGACTGCGCTCTCCGACGCGGTGTTCAACCAGTACCTGATCCCCTTCGAGGTGGTCTCGGTCATGCTGCTCGCCGCACTCATCGGCGCCATCGTCTTGGCAAGGAGGGACTGATCGTGCTGCTCAACCAGTTCCTTCTCCTCGCGGCGATCCTGTTCAGCATCGGCGTCTACGGCGTGATCGTGCGCCGCAACGGCGTGCTGGTGCTTATGTCGATCGAGCTGATCCTGAACGCCGTCAACATCAACCTGGTTGCCTTCGGCGCCAACAGCGGCATCGCCGGCCAGGTGTTCGCACTCTTCGTGATCGCGGTTGCGGCGGCCGAGGTTGGCGTCGGGCTCGCGATCGTGCTGCTCATCTATCGGAACCGTCGTTCGGTCGACATCGATCAACTCGATGAGCTGAAGGGCTGAGGTCGTCATGGCTGACAAGGTCTGGATCATCCCCGCGCTCCCGGCGCTCTCGTTTCTCCTGACGCTTGCGTTCGGTAAGCGGACCCCGGGTAAGGGCCATTTCTTCGGCCTCGCCGCGGTGGGCATCGCGTTCGTGCTGTCGCTCGTGACGGCCGGGCAGTGGCTCGCACGCGACACGGCGCACGACGCCGTCGGCGGTCTCGATGACGTCCCGGCGCAGTGCGCGACCGCCGTGCACTCCGTCGCTGAGGAAGAGGCGGGCGCCGCACACGAGGCGACGTCCAATCACGGTGCGTCTCGCCCGACGGTCGCCGCCGAGGGTGAGGGTGAGGGTGAGCATTTCACCCGCCCCGTCGTGCGCTGCGTCGACTGGTTCACCTCCGGCGACGTGAAGTTCACCGCTGGCACGATCGTCGACGGGCAATCGGTGATGATGCTCGTGGTCGTCACGCTCATCTCGCTGCTGGTGCACGTGTTCTCCACCGACTACGTCCACGGGGACCGCCGCTACACGCACTACTTCGCCTTCCTGTCGCTGTTCACGGCGTCGATGTTGTTCTTCGTTCTCAGCGACAACCTGCTGCAGATGATCGTCGGGTGGGAGCTGGTCGGCGTCTGTTCCTTTGCGCTGATCGGGCACTGGTGGGAGGAGAAGCCGAACAGTGACGCCGCGCTCAAGGCCTTCCTGACGAACCGCGTCGGCGACATGGGCCTGCTCGTCGGGGCGGTCATCCTGTTCTTCGCGGCCGGCCAGCGCTTCCACGTGCTCGATATCAACGCCCTCGCGAACAGCGGCAAGATCAGCCACACGCTGCTCCTGATCGCCTCGTGCTGCCTGATCGCGGCGGTGATGTCGAAGTCCGGTCAGTTCATCCTCCACACCTGGCTGCCCGACGCCATGGCGGGTCCGACCCCGGTCTCGGCGCTCATCCACGCGGCGACCATGGTCGTGGCCGGCATCTACATGGTCGCCCGGCTGTACCCCGTGTTCTTCCACGGGCTGTCCATCGGCGGCAGCTCGATCAACCTCCTCGCCGTGGTCGGCTCGGTGACGGGCCTGTTCGGTGCGCTACTCGGCTTCGTGCAGAGCGACATCAAGAAGACGTTGGCGTACTCAACCGTCTCGCAGCTGGGCTTCATGGTGGCTGCGCTCGGGGTCGGGGCCTGGACCGCCGCCATGTTCCACCTCTTCACGCACGCCTTCTTCAAGGCCTGCCTGTTCCTCGGCGCCGGCTCGCTCAGCCATGCGTGCCACCACAGCTTCAACATGGTCGACGACATGGGCGGACTCCGAAAGATCATGCCCAAGACGTTCGCGACCTACGTGATCGCGATGCTGTCGCTCGCCGGGTTCCCGCTCGTGACCGCCGGCTTCTGGTCGAAGGACGAGATCCTCGCCGGCACCGGTGGCATGAACGATGCCAACGGCACCTACTACTTCGTGTTGGTCATGTTGCTGCTCGGCGCCTTCTGCACGGCCGCCTACATGACCCGCACGGTTTGGTACGCCTTCTTCGGCGAGTTCCGCGGCCACGGGCATCCGCACGAGTCGGGCCCGCGGATCACGATTCCGCTGATCGTGCTCTCCGTGCTCGCCGTCGTCGCCGGGTTCGTGAACCTTCCGGAGTACTTCAGCTTCCTGCCCGAGTCGGCGCTGCTCCGATTCGAGCACGCGATCGAGCCGGTCGGTGTGTTCTTCCCGGGTCACGGCCAGGGGTTCACCCACGCCGGATTCAACCCGGTGTTGGCCACGATCGCGACGCTGATCGGCTTCGCCGGCATCGGGCTGACGTGGGCCTTCTACACCGGCAAGCTCAAGGTGCTCGAGGGGCTCGCCGGCCGGAACAAGCTCGCCGGCCTCGGCAAGCGCATCCTGGTGAACAAGTACTACCTCGACTGGCTCTACACCGACGTGATCACAGGATTCGTCAAGGGCCCGCTCGCACGTGCCACGTACTGGGTGAACCAGAACGTGCTCGACGGCATCGTGAACGGCGCCGGCAAGGGCGCCGTCGGCACCGGTCGCTGGGTGTACGACAAGATCGACCAGACCGTCGTCGACGGCAGCGTCAACGGCATCGCCGGGCTCGCAGGTGCGACCGGTGGTGGGCTGCGCAAGGCGCAGTCGGGACGGGTACAGGAATACGCCGCGCTGTTCTTTGCAGCCGCGGCACTGCTGGCCGGCGTCATCGTCGTCGCTGTCGGTAGCTGAGGAACGTAGGAAGACAAGGAAGAGCTGATGGACAAGTACAACTGGGCGCTACCAGTCGTGACCTTCCTGCCGCTGGCGGGAGCTCTGGTGATGATGCTCCTGCCGAAGGAGGAAGAGCAGCTCCACAAGGCGATCGCGCTGCTCACGTCGCTCGCGACGCTGGCGGTGGGCGTGTTCGTCTTCCTCCAGTTCGATTACGGCAACGGGCACTTCCAGTTCCTGGTCGACCGGAGCTGGATCGAGGTCATCAACAGCCGATTCATCATGGGCATCGACGGCCTGTCGTTGCCGCTGTTCGGCCTGACGCTCGCGGTCGTGCCGCTGGTGATCATCTACTCGTGGAACCACATCCCGGACCCGGGGAACCCCAAGGCGTTCCTGGCGCTGATGCTGATCCTCGAGACCGGCATGATCGGCTCGTTCGTGGCCGAGGACCTCATCTTGTTCTTCGTGTTCTTCGAGATCGTGCTGCTGCCGATGTACTTCATGATCGGCGTGTGGGGCGGCCCCGAGCGCAAGTACGCGTCGATCAAGTTCTTCGTGTACACGCTGTTCGGTTCGGCGCTCATGATCTTGTCGTTCCTGGCGCTGTATCAGCACGCCCATACCTTCGACATGCGCCAGCTTCGTGAGCTGTCGGCCACGATCGCCCACGGCACGCAGCTGCTGATCTTCGGCGGCATGTTCGTCGGTTTCGGCATCAAGGTGCCGATGTTCCCGTTCCACACGTGGCTGCCCGACGCACATACCCAGGCTCCCACGCAGGGCTCGGTGATCCTGGCAGCCGTGCTCCTGAAGCTCGGCACGTACGGCTTCGTCCGCATCGCCATCAACATTCTCCCGGAGGCGGCGAAGAGCTGGGCGCCGGTGATCGCGGTGCTCGCCGTGATCGGCATCATCTACGGCGCCCTCGGGTGTTTGGCGCAAACGGACATGAAGCGCCTCATCGCGTTCTCGTCGGTGGCCCACATGGGCTTCGTGATGCTCGGCATTGCGACGCTCACCCGACACGGCATCAACGCCGCCATGTTCGGCATGGTGGCGCACGGTCTCATCACCGGCATGCTCTTCTTCGTTGCCGGCTCGGTGAAGGATCGGTTCCACACGCTTGAGATCAAGCGGCTGGGCGGGATGCTGATCCAGATGCCGAAGATGGGCTGGATCCTCGGGTTCGCCTCGATGGCCTCGCTCGGCCTCCCCGGTCTCGCCGGCTTCTGGGGCGAGTTCCCGGCGATCCTGTCGGCCTACTCGCCGGCGGCGGGGCTCTCGGTCGGGCTCTTTCGCACGCTGATGGTGATCGCCTCCCTCGGCACGGTGCTCGCCGCCGGATATCTGTTGTGGCTCTACCAGCGCACGGCCTTCGGCACGCCGCCGGAGGAGTTCGCCGACGACCCCCACGTGCACGATGTCGTGCTGACCGAATGGATCGCTTGGGCGCCCTTCCTGCTCGGCATCGTCGTGTTCGGCGTGGCGCCCGGTCTCATGTTCAACGTGACCGAGACGGCGCTCAAGGCCCTGAACCTCGGATGGTGATCTCGTGCCCGACTTCGTAGCACCCACGCTCGACCTTCACGCGCTGGCCCCGGAGTTCGTTCTCGCGGGCGTGGTGTGCATGTTGCTCCTCCTCGACGTGGTCCTGCTCGATCGCGCCAAGGCCATTGTCGGATCGATCGCTGGTCTGGGTCTGCTCGGCTCGCTCGTTCCGATCCTCACGCTCGCCACGTCGGATCATCCGACGCGAACCATGTTCGGCGGCGCCTACGTCGTGGACTCCACGTCGCTGCTCCTGAAGGCGCTCTTCATCGTGTCGGCGTATGTGGTGGTGCTGTTGTCGACCAACTACATCGGCGAGGGCGACTACTGGGAGTCCGAGTACTACACCCTGCTCGTGAGCTCGGTGCTCGGCATGACCGTGATGGCATCGGCTCGCGACCTGATCTCGATCTTCGTGGCGCTCGAGCTGCTGTCGATCCCCGCCTACATGCTCGCCGCGTGGAGCAAGCGCGACGGTCGGTCCAACGAGGCCGGCATGAAGTACTACCTGATGGGCGTGTTCGCATCCGCGATCCTGCTCTACGGCATGTCGCTGCTCTACGGCTGGTCGGGTTCGACGCAGCTGAGCGAGATCGGTCGAGCGATCGGGGAGAAGAACTCGCCGGCCGTCACGCTCGGCGTGGTGTTCGTGCTGGTCGGGTTCGCGTTCAAGGTGTCGGCCGTGCCGTTCCACATGTGGGCGCCCGATACCTACGAGGGTGCGCCGACACCGGTGACGGCGTTCTTGGCGGTCGCCTCGAAGGCCGCGGGTTTCGTGGCCCTGATCCAGGTGATCGGTCAGGCGCTCGTGCTGCGCATGAACGTCATGATCCCCGTGGTCGCGGTGCTCGCCGCGCTCTCCATGACGATCGGCAACCTGATCGCGCTGCGCCAGACGAACGTGATCCGGATGCTCGCGTACTCCGGCATCGCCCAGGCGGGTTTCATGCTGGCGCCGTTCGTCGCGAGCCAGTACGGCGGGATCGATGCGATCGTGATCTACCTCGTGCTGTACGCCGCGACGAACCTCGGCGCCTTCGCCGTCGTCATGGCGATCGCCCGCAGGACGCGCTCGGCCGAGATCTCCAGCTTCGGAGGCCTGTTCGCGTACTCGCCCGGTCTCGCGGTGGCGCTCAGCGTGTTCCTCGCGTCCTTCGTCGGTATCCCGCCGCTGGGCATCTGGTACGGCAAGTTGAGCGTGATGCGTGCGCTCATCGAGAGCCAGGGGCGCTGGGCGACGGTCCTCGCGATCTTCGTGGCGCTCAACACCGCGATCGCGGCGTACTACTACCTGAACGTCGCCAAGACGATGTGGTTCGACGATGCCCCCGAGGGCGAAACGACCCCCATCAAGGTGCCGACGTCGCTGCGTTTCGCGGTGGGGATCGCGCTGGTCGCGACGATTGCGCTCGGTGTTGCGCCCGGTCCGCTGACCGATGCGGCGACACCCGACGCGACGCCCGCGGCGGCGCCGTCCGGCCGCTGACCGTCGCCGCGGTCCGACGCGGTGCTGCGCTTCGACGAGTTCGTCGACGAGCGCCTTTATTCGGCTGATCACGGCTTCTACGAGCTGGGCGGCCAGGCCGGTCGGGCTCGTGGCGACTTTGTCACGAGCGTCGAGGTGGGCCCGCTGTTCGCGGTGCTCATCGGCCGATGGCTCGACCTCGTTTGGGCCGACCTGGGCGAGCCCGCACCGTTCATCGTTGCCGAGGCGGGAGCCGGCCGCGGCGCGCTCGCCGCGGGGGTGCTCGCGGCGCGGCCCCGGTGCAGCGCGGCGCTGCGCTACCTGACGATCGAGCGATCGGCGGCGCTGCGGGCGTCGCAGCAGGAGCTTCTCGACGAGCGTGTGCGGAGCCTCGCCGCGCTCGAACAACTCGACGACGCGCACGTCGTGCTCGCGAACGAGCTGCTCGACAACCTCGCACCTCGCGTCCTGCAGCGGCGGGCGGGCGGTTGGGACGAAGTCTGGATGGACGGATCGGCGGAGCGACTCGTGGCACTCGCCGGTGACCCACTCGCCGACCGTGGCATCGAGGCGTCGGAGATCACGGTCGGCGCTCGCGTCCCGTGGGTGGAGCAGGCGTCGGCCTGGGTGCAGGCCGCTCTGGAGCGCGTGGCAACGGGCCGCGTTCTCCTGATCGACTACGGCACCGCCACGACGGTCGAGCTCGTGGGCCGCCCGTTCATCCGGACCTACCGCAATCACACGGTCGGTCACCGGGTCGGGCCCGAAACCAACGCTGTCGACATCACCGTCGACGTGCCGTTCGACCAGTTGCCGAGGGGCGCCGTGCTCGCCACGCAGGCCGCATGGCTCGAGGGGCTGGGGATCGGAGAACTCGTCGACGAGGGCCGCCGGGTCTGGACGGAGCGAGCGCATGTGGGCGATCTCGCCGCGGTGCGGGCGCGGAGCCGGGTGGGCGAAGCCGAAGCGCTCTGCGATCCGAAAGGCCTCGGTGGGTTCATCGTGGCCGAGTGGGCGCGGGGCGCGCCGCGCTGAGGCCTCGGGACGACCGGGCTGTTCTCGGTCGGATGGCCGGCGGGTTCGGCGTGAACCGGCGGCGCCGCGAGTCAGCGGAGGGCGTCGGCGACGGCGGTGGCGAGCCCGAACGAGAACCTGCGGTAGCCGTCCTGGTGGTGGAACTCGCGGATCACGCGCCGGATGCGATTGCGCCGCTCGGCGGTGAGCTCGATGCGCCGGCGCACGTGCTCCTCGGCGAGTGCCAACCGGCGGTCGCTCGCGTCGGTGGCCAGGCCCGACAGCGTCAGCCGCTTGTCGATCTCGGCGAGGTGCAGGTCGAGGTACTCGTTGCGGCGGTTCCGCTCGGCCGTTGAGATCACGAGCTGTGCGAGGTGGAGCACAGCCTTAGGGGCGACTCGACGCCACCGCAGTGCGGGGATCCCGACCTGCTGACCCTCGTGTATCCGGTAGTCGATGAGCTGCTCGGGCACGAGCACCACCGGGCCCGCCGCGGCGGCAACCAGCGAGAGCCATCGGTCGTAGATGATCGGGCCGGCGACTTCCTGCAGCGCGCCGGGGAACGGCAGGGCCGCGGTCAGCAGGTCGGAGCGGATCGCTGCGGTGCATCCTGCGACCACCTGCCGGAACACCATCTGGCCGAACGCGTCGTCGCGCATCGAGCGCCATTCCGACGGGGTGAACCCGGCGATGCGCCAGCGCGACCGATCGATCTGGCGATTGGTCGGTCCGACCAGCCGGCTGTCCGAGAAGGCGAGGAGCGCGCCCGGGTTCGCCTGCAGACGGTCGACCATCGTCGCGATCTTGTCGGGGTGCCAGTGGTCGTCCTGATCGCAGATCAACAGGATGTCGCCGGTCGCGCGTCGCATCGCCTCCTCGAAGGTGGCGCTGGTCCCCAGGTGTGACGAGCGCACGACGAGCTCGACGGGAAACGGTGCCGCGTCGGCGAAGTCTCGGAGGATGGTGGCCGTCGCATCGGTCGACGCGTCGTCGACCACGATCATGTCGTCGGGGCATCGGCTCTGGCGCGCAATGGAAGCGAGTTGTTCCACCAGGAACTCCTCGCCGTTGAAGGTTGCCATGACGACGCTGACGCGCTCGCCGGCCCTCCCGTGCGCAACTGTCCCCGGCGTCGCCATGAGGCTGTCCAGGATAGCCGGAGGGTGCACCGTGAACCCCGGAGTCAGGCCCGGCTCGGCTTCACCAGCCGCCACAGGCGCGAGTACAGGGTGTCGAAGGCCGTCGAGGCGCGTCGGCCTCGCGCCCCCAGAGCGTGGATCGACTGCCGGTTGGTGGCCGCCTCGGCCAGGGCGACGCGCAGCGGGATCGGTGGCGCCCACAGCTTCCGCTTTCCGACGATGGCGGCGAGCTCCTCCAGCTGGGCTGCGGCATCGTTGGATCGGCCGGGCACGCGGTTCGCGATCGTGCCGGTGAATTCGACGTGCTGGTTGTGTCGCTCTCGCACCGTGTCGATCAGCCCGAGGACGGGGCGGACGCCGCGCAGGCCGAGCGCGGTGGGCTCGACGACCAGGAGGGCGCGTGTCGACGCGGCGAGCGCGTTGGTGGTGAGCGCCCCGAGCGCCGGAGGGCAGTCGACCAGCACCATGGCGTAGCCGTCGGCCAGGTCATGGAGGGCGCGCCGCAGGCGTGTCTCGACCGACGTGCCGAGCAGCCGCGCCTCGATGCCGTTGCGCAACACCTCGAGGTCCTGCAGATCGGGCGATGCCGGCAACACGTCGATGAGCGGGGTCCACGTCGACGCGGTCACCGCGCTGCGGGCGGCGCTGCGCCGACCGCTCGCGACGACGTCGGCGACCGTCGCCGTCAACGAGGCCTGGTCGACCCCCAGGGTCCACGTGCTCGCGCCCTGCGGGTCGAGATCGACGACGAGCACGCTGTGTCCGCGTTCGGCCGCAGCCGATGCGAGTCCGAGGGTCACCGTCGTCTTGCCGACCCCACCCTTCTGATTGACGATCGACACCACCTCACCCATGCACCAATGCTCGCGCACCGGGGCCGAACGGGCCTGCATCGGCGTAGGCTCGCCCGCCTCGGGCGAGTTCCGGCGGACGCGCCGCAACGAATCGAGCAGGGGAGGCCATCGTGTCGGTGACGGAATCGGTAGTCGGAGCGCTGGACGCCGCCCGTTCGATCGAAGGCGAAATCGTCGATCTGCGCCGGGCGATCCACCGGGACCCGGAGTTGGGCACCGACAACCCCCGGACCCAGGCGCGAATCGTCGAGGCGTTGGGCGGTCTCGGCCTGGAGGCGTCGACCGGGCGCGCAATCACATCGGTGGTCGCCGACCTGGTGGGCGGCACGGGTGGGCCGACGATCCTGTTGCGGGCCGACACCGACGCGCTCCCGATGACCGAGGAGTCCGGCGAGTCGTTCACGTCGGAGCACGCGGATCGGGCCCACGCCTGCGGCCACGATGCTCACGTCGCGATGCTGGTCGGGGCGGCACGCGTGCTCGCTGGGGAGCGCGAGCGACTGGCCGGGCGAATCCGCTTCATGTTCCAGCCGGGGGAGGAGGGGTTCGGCGGTGCCGCGACGATGATCGAGGAAGGCGTGCTCGACGGTGTGGACGCCGCGTTCGCGTTGCACATCTCGCCGAACGTACCGACCGGGTTGGTCGCGGGGCGGCCGGGTCCGCTGCTCGCGTCGACCGACGACTTCGAGATCGTCGTGCGCGGCCGCGGTGGCCACGCCTCGACCCCGCACTTCGGCAACGATCCCATTCCGGTCGCGTGCGAGATCGTCACGGCGATGCAGACGTTCGTCACGCGTCGCGTCGAGGCCTTCAACCCCGCGGTGGTGACGGTCGGCCGGATCGCTGCGGGGACGACGACGAACGTGATACCCGAGACGGCCACGATCGCGGGCACGATCCGCACGGTCTCGGACGCCACCCGCGCCGGGGTCGTGGCGGGGGTTCGACGCGTGGCCGAGGGCATTGCGGCAGCGCACGAGTGCACGGTCGACGTGCGGATGACGCAGGGCTACCCCGTCACGGCGAACCATCCGCAGTTCCATGCCTTCGCTGTCGACGTCGTGAACGCGGTCGTCGGCGGACAGGCCTTCGTGGAGTTGCCATCGCCGGTGATGGGCGCCGAGGACTTCAGCTACGTGCTGCAGCGGGTACCGGGTGCGATGGCGTTCCTCGGAGCCTGCCCCGCCGAGATCGATGACTTCCTGGCCGCTCCGTCGTGTCATTCGAACCGGATGCGGCTGAACGAGTCGGCGCTCGGTCTCGGCGCGGCGCTCCATGTCGGGGTGGCCCGCGCCTTCCTGGACGCCGGCGGCTCGTTCGCCTGAGCGTTCCGGCTCCTCGTTGCGCCGGGCCGCGCCGCGGCGCTGCGACGTCGCGGCGCGGTGCACCGCCGTCGCGACGGCTCGCTTCGGTCCCCGCTAGCGTTCGGCCTTTCCGGCCGCCTGCACCCGCGACCGGGGAGTACCCGAACCACACCGCGACAGGGGGGCCGTGCCGTGAGCGAGCCGACGATCGAGGACTACTACCACGAGGAGCGGACGTTCCAACCGTCCGCCGAGTTCGTCGCGGCGGCGAACGCGGGCGACCGGTCGCTCTACGACGAGGCCAACACCGACCTCGCCGGGTTCTGGGCGCGCCAGGCGCGGGAGTTCGTCACCTGGTTCCGTGACTTCGATACGCCGCTCGAGTGGAACCTCCCCGACGCCAAGTGGTTCGTCGGCGGCACGCTCAACGTGAGCTACAACTGCCTCGACCGCCACGTCGACGCCGGCCTGGGTGAGCGCGTCGCGTTCCACTGGGAGGGCGAGCCCGGCGACACGCGCACGATCACGTACGCCGAGCTGCTCGACTCGGTGGCGCGCTTCGCCAACGGCCTCAAGTCGCTGGGGGTTCGCCGCGGCGACCGGGTCGCGATCTACATGCCGATGATCCCGGAGCTTCCGATGGCCATGCTCGCGTGTGCCCGCCTGGGCGCGGCGCACTCGGTCATCTTCGGTGGCTTCAGCCCCGACTCGATCCGCGACCGGGTGAACGACGCTGAGGCCGTGTGCGTCATCACCGCCGACGCCGGGTACCGCCGCGGTGCTCCGTCGGCCCTGAAGGAGAACGTCGACGAGGCGCTTGCGGACTGCCCCAGCGTCACCAGCGTTGTCGTGGTGAATCGATGCGACACCGAGGTCACCATGGCCGAGGGGCGTGACCACTGGTACCACGACCTGGTCGCGGCGGCCTCGGCCGATTGCCCGCCGGAGCACATGGACAGCGAAGACCTGCTGTACCTGCTCTACACCTCGGGCACGACGGCGAAGCCCAAGGGCATCATGCACACGACGGGGGGCTATCTCACCCAGGTCGCCTTCACCCACCACTACACGTTCGACCTGAAGGCGGACCGCGACGTGTACTGGTGCGCCGCCGACTGTGGCTGGGTGACCGGGCACAGCTACATCGTCTACGGCCCGCTTGCGAACGCCGCCACATCGGTGATGTACGAGGGCACGCCCGACACCCCACGCGCCGAGTTCCGGGCCGGGGCGCGAGGCGAGTGGCCGAAGGACCGCTTCTGGGACATCATCGAGCGCTACGGCGTGACTCAGCTGTACACCGCCCCCACCGCGATCCGGACGTTCATGAAGTGGGGTGCGGACGAGCCGGCCCGCCACGATCTGTCGACGCTGCGCGTCCTCGGTACCGTCGGCGAGCCCATCAATCCCGAAGCGTGGATGTGGTACCACGCACACATCGGCGGTGGGACCTGCCCGATCGTCGACACGTGGTGGCAGACCGAGACTGGCGGCCACATGATCGCGCCGCTGCCGGGCGTCGTCTCGACCAAGCCGGGCTCGGCAACGTTCGCGCTGCCGGGCATCGGAGTGGAGGTCGTCGACGACCATGGCGTCCCGGTGAAACACGGCGGCGGATACCTCACGCTCACGCAGCCGTGGCCGGCGATGCTGCGCGGCATCTGGGGCGACCCCGATCGGTACCGTGCGACGTACTGGTCGGAATACGAGGGCCGCTACTTCGCCGGCGACGGCGCCAAGGTGGATGAGGACGGCTACCTGTGGCTGCTCGGCCGGGTCGACGACGTCATGAACGTGTCGGGCCACCGCATCTCCACCACGGAGGTGGAGTCGGCGCTCGTTGACCACCCGGCCGTGGCCGAGGCGGCCGTTGTCGGTGCGACCGACGAGACGACCGGTCAGGCGATCGTCGGCTACGTGATCCTTCGCGGCGGCCACGACGCTTCCGATGCGTTGGGCGAGGAGATCCGCCAGCACGTCGCGAAGAAGCTCGGACCGATCGCGCGGCCGAAGCAGGTCGTGCTCGTACCCGATCTGCCGAAGACGCGTTCGGGCAAGATCATGCGTCGCCTGCTGCGCGACGTCGCCGAAGGTCGCACCCTCGGTGACACCACCACACTGGCCGACCCGAACGTGTTCGACGAGATCCGTCGCCGCGCCGCTGGGGCCGCCGGCGAGGACTGATCCGGCCAAGCGCCTCGCGCTGAACGTGGTCACAGCCGAGACGGAAGGACCGGGGCGGTCGCGGCGTTGGCCGCGGTCGACCCGTTCGTTCGTCGGGCTAGAAAGGACCACATGAAGAACAACCTGAAGACCGCTGCACTGTTGGCCGGCCTTGGTGGGTTGCTGATGCTCATCGGGCAGCTCCTCGGCGGCCGTTCCGGCCTGATGCTGGGGTTCGCGATGGGCCTCGTCTTCACCGGCGGTGCGTACTGGTTCAGCGACAAGCTCGCCATCCGGGCCGCCGGCGCGCAGGCGGTCACGCCGCAGCAGTTCCCGGAGTACCACCGGGTGGTTGCAGATCTCGCGCAACGCGCCGGCATCCCCATGCCCCGCCTCTACGTCTCGCCGAACCCTCAACCCAACGCCTTCGCGACCGGGCGCAACCCGGCGCACGCAGCGGTGTGCATCAACACGGGTTTGGTTGATCACCTGAGCTGGGATGAGATCCAGGGCGTACTCGCCCACGAGATCTCACACGTGCGGAGCCGTGACATCCTCACGAGTTCGGTCGCAGCCGCCATCGCGCAGGGGATCTCGTTCGCCGCCAACATGGCGATGTGGGGAGCGATGTTCGGCGGCGGCCGCAGCGATCGCGAGGGCGACAATCCGCTGGGAGCGTTGTTGCTGATCGTGCTCGGGCCGATGGCGGCCGGCGTGATCCAGATGGCGATCTCCCGCAGCCGAGAGTTCCAGGCCGATGCGAGCGCTGCGCGCCTGCTCGGCACTGGCGAGCCGCTCGCTCGGGCGTTGGAGCGGCTCGAGGTCGGCGCTCAGCGGATACCCGTCGAGGTCAATCCGGCGCAAGCACAGGCGTACATCGTCAACCCGCTCCGGGGCCGGGCGGCCAAGGGCATGGCGCAGCTGTTCTCGACGCACCCGCCCACTGCGGACCGCATCGCCCGGCTCCGTAGTGGGGAATGGCGCTGATCGGGCCGACGCCCGCCCGAACTCGTGAGTCAGTCCCGGAAGTTCCCGAACTGCAGCGGGATACCGAAGTCGTGTTCCTTGCAGGCGGTGATGACATCCTGCAGGTCGTCGCGCTTCTTGCCGATGACGCGGACCTGCTCGCCCTGGGTCTGGGACTGGATCCCTTTGAGGCCGAGGGCCTTGATGAACTTGTTGAGGTCCTTCGCCCGCTCCTGGTTGATGCCGGCCACCACCGTGACGACCTGGCGGACCGTGCCCCCGGCCGCGTCCTCGACCTTGCCGTAGTCGAGTGCCTTGAGCGAGAGCTTGCGCTTCACGACCTTCTCCTCGAGGACCTGTCGAAGCGCGGTCAGGCGATCAGCGCTCACCGAGCGGAGCGTGATGTCGTTCGTCCCGAGTTCGATCGAGGAGTCGGTGCCCTTGAAATCGAACCGGGTCGAGATCTCGCGCGACGCCTGGTCGATCGCGTTGCGGAGTTCCTGTTCGTCCACTTCGGAGCTGATGTCGAAGCTGGCCACGGTGTCCTCGTCTCGGGGTCGGTGGGATGGGCGCGCAACGCTATTCGATCGACGGGCCGGAGCCGGCGACGAATGGACTGTGCTCGGAACGGTCCGTCCGGGCTAGAGTGTCGCTCCCTGGGTCGGTGCCCGAGTGGCCAAAGGGAACTGGCTGTAAACCAGTCGGCTAACGCCTACGGAGGTTCAAATCCTTCCCGGCCCACCATGAACACCCCGTGCCATCAGGCGCGGGGTGTTGTCGTCGTGCCGGTCTCCGGCGGGAAGGAACCCCGAATGACCACCTCTGAACTTCCCGCCGGCGTGCAGCGGGTGAGCGACGAGCTGGCGCGTCGAGCGCCCGGCCGCACCGTGACGATGCTCGCCGACAGCGCGAGGACTGCGGCGGACGCCGCCGCGGCGCTGGGATGTGGCGTCGGGGAGATCGCGAAGACGATCGTGTTTCGCCGCGTTGCGGACGACGCCGCGGTGGTGGTGATACTGAGCGGTGACCATCGCGTCGACACGGCGCGGCTGACCGTGATCGCCGGCGAGCTCGGCAAGGCGAACGCCGACTTCGTTCGTGAGCGCACGGGGTTCGTGATCGGTGGCGTGAGCCCGCTCGGACACGCCGAGCAGTCGGTGCTGGTCCTCGATGTGGGGCTCGACCGCTTCGACACGGTGTGGGCAGCGGCCGGCCACCCGCACGCGGTGTTCGACACGTCGTACAGCGAATTGGCCGCGTGGACCGGCGCAGCGTTGGTGGACGTCGCCGAACGCTGAGCGAGTGTCGACGGTCCGGCCGCTGTCGGGTGTACAGCCCCGCTGGTAGCGTCCCGCCATGTCTGCGGTCCAGATCTGCGATGAGCTCGAAGCAATCTACGAGCAGGGCGATTACCCGGCGCTGCGGGTGAGCCGCCCGTGGTCCGACCACAACCGGGTGATCAGCGGCGAGCTTGCTCGCCCGGCGGCATGGCGTTGGTATCTCGTGCGAGAGATCGAGCGCCTGGTCGCCGCCGGGGCCGAGGTATCGGCGGTGGCCTCTCGCCCGCGGCTCCAGCTGCACGACATTGAGCTGTTCGCCCGGACCGACGAGTCGGACTGGGACCTCAAGCGCAAGAAGCTGTTCCTGTTCCCGCCCGAGCGCATGGAGCTGTCGCTCGACCGGCTCGCGCACTACACGGGCACGAGCGCGGAGGACTTCCAGCGGTACGTGTTGTTCACGAACTACCACATGCACGTGGAGGCGTTTCGTGAGCTGTTCCCTCAGTGCGTCGTGCCGAACCGACCGGACGTGCAGATGCCGGCGTACCACCATCGCCTCGACGGGCACGGGGGCGTGACGCTGGTGAACATCGGCGTCGGTCCCTCGAACGCCAAGACGATCAGCGATCACGTCGCCGTGCTGCGGCCCGATCTGATGATGATGATCGGCCACTGCGGCGGCCTTCGAAACCACCAGGCGATCGGTGACTTCGTGCTCGCGACCGCGTATCTCCGTTCGGATCAAGTGCTCGACGATGTGCTGCCGCGCTACGTGCCGGTCACGTCGAATTTCCAACTCAATCAGCTGCTGCACGAGCAACTTGTGCGGCGCGACCTGCCCTTCCGGCTCGGCACGGTCTTCACCACGTCGAACCGGAACTGGGAGTTCAACCAGCGCACTGCCCTTGCCGAGATCGGCTCGGCGCGCGCGGTCGCGGTCGACATGGAGTCGGCGACCGTCGCCGCCAACGGGTTCCGGTACCGGGTTCCGTCGTCGACGCTCCTGGTCGTGAGCGACAAGCCATTGCACGGTCAGCCGAAGCTCTACGGCGCCGCGCGTGAGTTCTACGAATCGTCCAAGCGCCGCCACGTCGAGGTCGCGATCGCCGCGGTCGACGAGGTTCGGCTGCGCTACCCGGACGGTCTGCCGAATGCCGACCTGCGATCGACCGACGAACCGTTGATCGGTGGTCCGCCGGAGACGGCCAACACAACCGGTGCGTCTGGGACATCGGAGGGCTAACGTGCCCCGGAATCAGCACAGGTCACCGGAGCATGGGGAGAACCGCTGGATGGGACTGACGCGACGCCTGGTCACTGTGTGCACGTTGCTGATCGTCGGGCTGGGCTGCTGGTCCGGGCTCGCGTCGGCCCAGGGTGGCGAGGCGATCGCCGGCACGTTCCTGAACCGTGAGGATGGCAACAAGCCGGTTGCCGGCGTGAAGGTCGACGTCGTCGATTCCTCGGGCAAGAAGGTCGGAACGGCGGTGAGCGACGACAGCGGCAAGTACTCGCTCGACCTTCCGGGGCCGGGCACGTACACCGCCAAGCTGCAGGTTGGGTCGCTGCCGAAGGGGGTTCGGCTGACCGACACGAAGAAGACTCAGCTCACCGTCGAGGTGTCCGAGGGGCGACGGCGGGCGATCATCTTCCCCTTCGGCAAGGGCATCGCCGGGCCCGCGGGCGCGCTGGACCGCCTGCCGGGCACGCTCCTCGACGGCGTGCGGTTGGGGTTGATCATCGCCATGACGGCGATCGGGCTCTCGTTGATCTACGGCACGACCCAGTTCACCAACTTCGCTCACGGCGAGATGGTGACCTTCGGTGCTCTCGTCACCTGGTTTCTGAACCACGACGGCGGCCTTCCCGTGCTGTGGTCGGCGCTGATCGCCGTCGCGCTCTCGGCGGCGGCCGGTCTGGTCTTGGACGCGGGTCTCTGGGGGCCGCTGCGAAAGCGCAAGACGAGCCCGTTCTCGCTCATGGTGGTGTCGTTCGGCCTGTCGATCACGCTGATCGCCGTGTACCAGCTGTTCTTCGGCACCCGGAACCGGCCCTTCACGGAGTACGCGATCCAGAAGCCGCTGTTCTCGCTCGGCAGCCAGAACGTCCCGCCACGGGCGATCGTGACCATCGTGTTGTCGGTGGTCGTGCTGGGCGCCGTGGGCCTGTTCCTGCAGCGCGCCCGGTTCGGGAAGGCGATGCGGGCTGTGGCCGACAACGGCCCGTTGGCGGCATCGTCGGGCATCAACACTGCGCGGGTCGTCCGGCTCGTCTGGATGATGGGCAGCGCGCTGGCCGGTCTCGGCGGTGTGCTGTATTCGCTCGATCAGGGTGTGAACTTCCTGGAAGGTCAGAGCCTCCTGTTGTTGATGTTCGCCGGCATCACGTTGGGTGGCCTCGGCACGAGCTTCGGAGCTGCGGCCGGCTGCTTCATCCTCGGTGTGGCGATCCAGCTGTCCACGCTCGTCAACTTCTCCGAGACCTTCCGGGTTCCGCCGTCGCTGAAGAACGTCGGCGCGCTGGTGGTCCTGATCGTGGTCTTGATGGTCCGACCTCAGGGTGTCTTCGGACGCAGGGAGCGTGTTGGCTGATGAACTGGTCCAACCTCTTCGTGCTGACCGTGTCCGCGGCGATCGGTCCCGAGGCGGTGCGCTACATCCTGGGCGCACAGGGCCTCAACATTCACTACGGCTACACCGGTCTGTTCAACTTCGGTCAGGCCGGATTCATGGCGGTCGGAGCGTACGGCGTCGCGATCGTCAGCGCCTCGGAGCAGGCGGGCGGACTCGGGTATTCGGTCTGGCTCGGCGTGCTGGCGGGGCTGGTCGCGGCGGTGTTGCTCGCGTTGCTCATGGGCGTGCCGACGCTTCGGTTGCGTGGCGACTACCTCGCGATCGTGACCATCGCGGCCTCCGAGATCATCCGACTGGTGATTCGATCCGAGCGGTTCGACTGGCTGACCGGCGGGAACTCGGGGATCAACGGGTTCGCGAACTCGTTCTTCGATGCGAATCCGTTCGACAACTCGCATCGGTACGAGTTCGGTCCGTTCGAGTATCTCGGTAAGGACCTGTGGGTGATGCTGATCGGTTGGCTGGTGATCGCCTTCTTCGGTCTGCTCACCTTCCTGCTCATGCGAAGCCCGTGGGGGCGCGTGCTGCGCTCCATCCGGGAGAACGAGGATGCGGTCCGCTCGCTCGGCAAGAACGTGCAGGCGTACAAGATGCAGGCGCTCGTGCTTGGCGGTGTGATGGGAGCGGTCGGCGGCGCCATCTACGCGCTGTACCAGAACCTCGCCCTACCCGATGACTTCGTCACCCGGACGACCTTCATTGCGTACGCCGCCCTCATCCTGGGCGGTGCGGCCCGAGTCGGCGGCCCGATCATCGGTGGCGTCATCTGGTACGGGATCTTCGCGTTCATGACCAATCTCGTGACCGAGGTGAGCGGAACGTCCTGGTTCAAATCCGCGTCGTGGCTCCCGTCGATCGTGAAGGACAACGCCGGCCAGTTCCCGTTCGTCTTTCTGGGGGTCGCGCTGATGCTGCTCGTGGTGTTCCGCCCGCAGGGCATCTTCGGAGACCGCAGGGAGGTGGAGCTCGATGCCCGCTGACACGATGGAGACGAGTTCCGGTCCCGCGGCGCTCGCCGGCGTGCCCGACACGGTAGGCGTCGCCAAGCCCGACCCGATCGTGGTGGCCGACAAGGTGGTCCGGCGCTTCGGCGGCGTCACGGCGGTCAATGTCGACCACGTGGAGTTCCAGCGAGGCACGATCACCGCGCTGATCGGGCCCAACGGCGCCGGAAAGACCACGTTCTTCAACCTGCTCACCTGTTTCGATCAGCCCCAGGAAGGCACGTGGACCTTCAACGGCACACCGCTCAACGGCGTCGCCCCGCACAAGGTCGCCAAGATGGGCATGGTCCGGACGTTCCAGCTCACCAAGGTGCTGACCAAGCTGACCGTCATCGAAAACATGCGCCTCGGGGCGACGGGGCAGAAGGGCGAGTCCTTCCTCGGCTCGCTCCTGAAGCAGGTCTGGTCCGATCAGGAACGATCGATCACCGAGCGCGCCGACGAGCTGCTCGCCCGGTTCAAGATGGATCACATGCGCGAGCAGTACGCGGGCCAGCTTTCGGGCGGCCAGCGGAAGTTGCTCGAGATGGCCCGTGCGCTCATGACCGAGCCCGAGTTGATCATGCTCGACGAGCCGATGGCTGGCGTGAACCCCGCGCTCAAGCAGTCGCTGCTCGAGCACGTGAAGTCGTTGCGTGACGAAGGCCGCTCGGTCATCTTCGTCGAGCACGACATGGACATGGTGTTCGACATCAGCGATTGGGTGGTGGTGATGGCCGAGGGTCGACTGATCGCCGAGGGGACTCCCGACCAGGTGGGGTCGAACCCGGCGGTGATCGACGCCTATCTCGGATCTCACCACGACCGAGACCTGAACCCCGATGTCGGCGGCGGGCCGGAAGGGGGTGCCTCATGACGGGCTCGGACGCGCTCGCGGCACGCGAGCAACGGCGAGAGGTGCCCCTGCTGGTGGCCGATGCAATCGTCGCCGGGTACGTTCCCGAGGTGAACATCCTCAACGGGTGTTCGATGGAACTGTTCCACCAGGAGATGGTCGGCATCATCGGCCCGAACGGCGCCGGCAAGTCGACCTTCCTGAAGTCGCTGTTCGGGCTGATCCCGATCCGATCGGGTGCGGTGACCTTGCACGGCGAGACCATCACGTCGCTGAAGGCGCACGAGCTGGTGACGAAGGGTGTGGGGTTCGTCCCGCAGACCGAGAACGTGTTCTCGTCGATGACGGTTCGCGAGAACATGGAGATGGGGGCGTTCCTCGACCCGAAGTCCATTCCCGAGCGCTTCGAGCAGGTCGTCGACCTCTTCCCGCGGTTGGGGGAGCGCGCCAACCAGACCGCCGGATCGCTGTCGGGCGGCGAACGGCAGATGGTCGCGATGGGTCGGGCGCTCATGATGAATCCGTCGGTGTTGCTGCTCGACGAGCCGTCGGCCGGCCTTTCGCCGGCCTTCCAGGACGAGGTGTTCATCAACTGCAGGCGGATCAACCAGGTCGGCGTGTCGATCGTGATCGTCGAGCAGAACGCGACGCGATGCCTGCAGGTCGTCGATCGTGCCTTCGTGCTCGATCACGGTACGAACGCCTACACAGGTACCGGTCAGGACCTGCTGAACGACCCGAAGGTGATCGAGCTCTATCTCGGCACGCTCGCGAAGTCGCGGACCAAGTCCTCCGACTGACGGCCGCACGCCGCCCGTCGCCGAGCGTCGGAACCGGAACGCGAAGCGGGGGCCGAGCGGTTGCTCGGCCCCCGCGTTGCGGAGTCTTCGACTCGGTGGAGCGCTAGCTCACTTGCCAGCCTCGAAGTTCTCGGCGAGGGCGTTGCCCATGTTGCCGTCAACGCCGTAGACGCTGGAGATGTCGACTCCCTGCTCGACCATCTTGGTGAGGATCTTGGAGGACTCGTCGAAGCCGATGAGCGCGATCGCGTCGGCGCCGGAGTCCTTCGCCTCCTGGACCTCGGTCGAGTAGTCGGCGGCCTTCGGATCGTAGATCTTCTTGCCAACGACCTCGCCACCGCCGTCCTTGAGCGACCCCTCGAGGTCATCGGCAAGGCCGGTGCCGTAGTCATCGTTCAGGGCGAGGATGTAGACGCTGCTCTTGCCGTCGCCGATGATGGTGTCGGCGAGCACGGAGCCCTGCAGGATGTCGGACGGCGCGTCACGGAAGTACAGACCCTTGTCGTCGTAGGTCGAGAACTTCTTCGACGTGTTGGCCGGCGAGAACATCACGACACCAGCGGTCGCGATCGTGTCGACCACCGAGAGGCTGACCGAAGAAGAAGCGGCGCCGATGATCCCGTCGACGTTCTTCGACAGCAGCGTCTGGACGGTCGTAGGGGCAACCTTGTTCTCGGTGTCGCCGGAGTCGCCCTCGACGAGCACGACGTCCTTGCCGAGCACACCACCGGCTGCGTTGATCTCCTGGACGGCGAGCTGCACGCCGGCGACCTCGGGCGGGCCGAGGAAGGCGAGGGAGCCCGTTACCGGGAGCAACGTGCCGAGCGTGAGCACACCGTCACCGGCGCGCGTTCCCACGACGGGAACCTCGGGAACGTCGGCCGACTTCGGAGCCGTTGCCTTGACGAACTCGGTCTTCGACTCGTCGATGCACTCGTCGGACTTCTCGCACTTCGTGCCGTCCTCGGAGTTCTTCATCGAGCCGAACTGCAGCACGCCGTAGGAGGCCTCGGTCGGTTCGCCGTTGCCGGAGAACTCGAGCGGCCCGCTGGCGCCGTCGTAGTCGACGTCCTTGCCCTCGTCGATGAGCTTCTTGCAGCCCGCGAAGTCGGTGCACTTCTCGCCACCACGGGTGATGCCGTTGATCTTGGAGGCGTACTCGATGCCGTCGGTCTTCGCCTCGGTGGCCGCCAGGGCGATCACGATCGCGGCGTCGTACGATTCAGCGCCGTAGTTGAAGTCCGAGAGGTCGGGGTCGACCTTCAGCATCCGGTCCTTGAACTCCTGGCCGAGATCGACGAGCGGGGTGGTCCCCTTCATGCCGGCCAGCGCACCGTCGCCCTTGGCGTCGTCCGCGGCCGTCGTCGTCGTCTTGTCGCTCGAGCCTTCGTCGGTCCCGGAGTCGTCGCCGCACCCGGCAGCAACGAGGCCGAGGGCCAGCAGGAGCGAGACGCTCTTCGCCAACAATTTGTTGGTCTGCATACGTCACCCTTTCGGTTGGTTATGTCACTGCACGTGCCCCCACAACGCGGGCGAGTGCCGTCGGAACACTAGTCACGGCAATGTTCGCGAGCCCGGAAGGACACCGAAACGACATCGAAGCGCAACATGTGCCATCGAGCGTCTCGCTGGTTCGGTCGGGATGGGGTTCCACCGCGGGGTGACCTCGAGCGTGTCGGGCGACGCGACACCGTCGTGCGACTGGCCGTCAGTGGCCGAGCAGCAGTTCCATGACCATCACGTCGAGCCATCGGCCGAACTTCCGGCCGACTTCGCGTTCGTGGCCCACGATCTCGAAGCCGTGCGCGGCGTGCAGCCCGATCGAGGCCTCATGGCCACCGACGATGCGGGCGAACACCGCATGGAATCCGTGCGCCGCGGCCCGTTCGGTGAGGTCGCCGAGCAGCATCCGGCCGACGCCGCGGCCATGGTGGTCGCGGTGGACGTACACCGAGTCCTCGACGCTGGTCGAGTACGCGGCGCGCGGCCGGTAGGGCGACAGCGAGGCGAAACCGACTACGGCGCCCGCGGACTCGGCGACGGTGACCACGTGCGCGCCGGAGCGGTCGGAGATCCAGGCGGCCTGGTCGGCCGCCGTTCGCTCGACGATGTCGAAGGTGACGGTCGACGAGCGAACCTCGACGTTGTAGATGCGCCGAATGGCCTCGCTGTCGTCGATGGTGGCGAGTCGTACCTGCACGGCAGCGATGGTACGCGGGCGACCCGGAGGCTTGACGCGCCCTGCGGTGTACCCCGCCTTTCGTGCCGGTCGGTGGCCCGTGGGCACCGGCGGAGCGGTCCGGCGAATGGTGGTTGGTCCCGCGCTCCCCGGCGGCTATAGTCGCGGGTCGTCTCGGCGCCAGCGCGCCGTGCGTGCCCCCTTAGCTCAGTCGGCAGAGCGTTTCCATGGTAAGGAAAAGGTCGTCAGTTCGATTCTGACAGGGGGCTCATCGGCACAGAGCAGCGAGGGCGATCGCCCGGACGGCTCAGTGCGAACAGCGGTGGCGTAGCTCAGTTGGTGAGAGCACTCGGCTCATAATCGAGGGGTCGTCAGTTCGAGTCTGACCGCCACCACCCGCCTACCCAGGATCGGCCACGACCGGCACGGTCGAAACACAAGGAGCAAGGGACGCCATGGCCAAGGAAAAGTTCGAGCGGACGAAGCCTCACGTGAATGTGGGGACGATGG
>OEIV010000101.1_pt1 | contig 54253 bp, 47 predicted proteins | sample 1539231 | NCBI WGS metagenome assembly OEIV01 (sample SAMN03794762, study PRJEB22550) | activated sludge metagenome | feature: wastewater treatment plant; material: activated sludge; isolation source: Wastewater treatment plant of a petroleum refinery complex | place: Argentina: Buenos Aires ...
GCGGGGGGGGGGTGGGGCCGGGCGGGTGGGGCACGAGAAGTCGGGGGGGGCCGCGGGGGGCCCCGGATCCGGCGGGAGCGCCCCCCTGCCAGTTCCACGTGCGCTCCCCGCCGCGCCAGCGGAGTCGAGCGGTTACCCGGGCGTCGCGCGCGGTGGTGCGCAGGTCGTTCACCACGTGAACGTCGATCAAGCGGGTCGACCCGGCGACGAGGTGCCGGGGGAGCGGGTCGGCGATGGCGACGACCGGTCGGCACGCCTCGCGGAGTGCGTCGTAGGAACGCTTGGGCCTTCGATCCTGCGCAAGGACTCCCCAACCGCCCGAGCCGTCGGTGTCGGCGAGTGCGAGCACCGCGAAGCCGCCACCCGGCCGATACTTGAGGCGTCGAAGCGTGTCGACCGAGGTTCGGATCAGCTCACCCTGATAATCCTGGGTCGCGGCCGCCCACGCGTCGGCGTGCTCGTCGCCCGAGCGCGGGGTCGAGCGCTCGACCCAACGCTGTGCGACCCGATCGCGCAGCGGGCCGGGCCCGCTGGCCGATTGTGCGCCGAACGCCGACACGAACCGGGCCATGCGCGGCAGCGCGGCACAGAACGTGGCCAGATGGCGCGCCTCGCCCTGGTACCAGCCGAAGAAGAGGTGGCTGTCGGTTCCGTCGAGCGTCGGCAGCCCGGGGACGAGCCCCGAGCGTGCGATCGTCGGCCGCGTCGAATCGCTGCGGCGCAGCGCACGGGCCGCAGCGCGATCGAGCACCGTTCGGTTGATCGTCGGGAACTGGCGGCGCAGCGCCGTTTCTGCGCCGGCGACGAAGGTGGTAATCGTGCGTTCGTGGTTCGACCCGGGCGCCGGGTTCGACAACGGCGCGGGGTTGTGCGCGCACCACAGCGCGATCGACGGGTGATGGCCGAGCGAATCCACCAGCTCCCTCGCCTGCGTCGCCGCGTGGCGACGCGCAGAGCGGTGGAGGCGCCCATACATCGGAAGGTCCTGCCAGACGAGCAGGCCGAGCTCGTCCGCAGCGGCGTAGGTGTCGGTCGGTGCCACGTGGCCGGTGACGCGCACCAGGTCGAGGTGCGCGGCCTTCGCCGCCTCCAGGTCGTCGCGTTGGAGCGCCGGTCCTGCCAGGTCGAGGTACGGCGCGGCCGGGAGCAGGTTGATGCCCTTGAGGTAGATGCGCTCGCCGTTGACCGAGGTGATCCAGTTCCGCATCGTCACCCGACGCAACCCGGTTCGTCGCACGCGGCGGTCGCTGGCCCGCTCCGCGGTCCGAACCTCGATCGCGACGTCGTGCAGCGGTTGGTCGCCGAGCGAGTGCGGCCACCACAGCGCCGGTCGGTCGACGGTGATCGTCCAGCTCAGCCGATTGCGTCCAGCCGCGAGCTGATGGCCCTCGATTCGTTCGGCGCCGGCGATCGACGTGCGGATCGTCACGTTGCGTCCGGTGTCGGAGTCGAGGTCGGCCTCGATCGCGAGCGTGGCCGAGCCCTCGTCGGCCGATGTGCACAGCACCCGATGTGAGCGAATCCGGACGGGTCCCGATCGTTCGATTCGCACGGGCCGCCAGATGCCACCGGGATTCGCCTCGCCGTCGTCGCCGGGTTGGAGGAGCCCGGTCAGTTGGCGGCGCGGCGCCGATGGCGCGATGCGGCGGCAGGTTGCTTCGACGGCGAGCACGTGCTCACGGCGCGTCCGCCACAGTTCGGTGATCTCGAAGTCGTGGGGCGCGAAGTAGCCCTCTGTGTCGCCGAGATAGGTGCCGTCGAACCACACGTCGGACTGATAGATCACGCCGTCGAAGACGATCCACCATCGGTCGTCGGCCCCGACCTCGGATCCGTCGGGCCGTTCGACCGTGCGTCGGTGGAGCACCGGACCGTCGCTGTTCCCGATCCCGTCGATGCCGGCCCAGTGCCCGGGGACGGTGACCTCGGCCCAGCCCGCGTCGTCGAAGTCGTCGAGGTGGTACCGGCGGCGGAGGTCGTCGGTGGCGATCGTGGCGCGCCACACGCCGCTCAGGTCCAACTGCACGTGCCCACCCTAGACACCGGGACCTTCGACGGTCCGGGCCGTCGGGACGCGGCGGGAGCCGCCCCGTGAGGGCGGCTCCCGTTCGTTCGTTCAGATCGGGCGAACCCGTTCAGACGGTGTGCGTGTTGGCGACCGAGCCGGTCTGGCCGTTCGCTCCACCGGATCCGCCGGCCCCGCCGGCCCCACCGCTGAAGGTCGCCGAGCCGCTGGAGGCGCCGGCCTTGAGGATGCCGATCGCCGGGCCGCCTGCGCCGCCTGCGCCTGCGCCACCGGTACCGCCTGCCCCACCGCTACCGCCTGCGCCGCCGGCGCCGCCGTCTTCGAAGCCTGCGCCGCCTGCACCGCCTGCGCCACCGGCCTGGCCTGCGCCACCGGCGCCGCCGTTGCCGCCCTTGCCGCCGGTGCCGAGCGTGACGCTGACGCCGGTCATGGTCGGGGTCGAGTTGTCGAGCAGCAGAGCGATCGAGGCGAAGCCACCGGTGCCGCCGGTGCCTGCGCCGCCGGCTGCGCCACCGGCGCCGCCGCCGCCACCACCGGCGCCGGCATCATCGCTGTTGCAGTCGGAGGCGCCGCCACCGCCGCCACCACCACCGGGCTTGCCTGCGACGCCGCCGCCGCCGGTGCCACCGGCCGCGGATCCGCCGACGGTCCACTTGCCGCCGGTCACGCCGCCGAGCGACGCCGAACCGGCCGAACCGGCCGAACCTGCTGCTCCTGCCGCTCCTGCCGCTCCAGCGCCGCCGGGGGTCGGGAGGCCGTTGTTCCCGCAGGTGAACGGATCGGCGCTCGTGTCGGCGGTGCCACCCGCGCCGCCCGCTGCGCCGCCGGTGCCGGCGCCGCCGGCCTGGCCGGGTTGCGAGTCGTGGTTGCCGAAGAGGCTCGTCGACTGGTCGACCACGCCGCCCTTGCCGCCTGCACCGCCGCCACCGGCGCCTGCGCCACCGGCGCCGGCATCGGTGTTGTTGTAGGTACCGCTCGGCTCGAAGCCGTTCCCGCCGGCGCCGCCGCCGGTCGCGGGCGAGCCCGACGCCGGGGTGCCGGCCGAGCCGTTGCTCCCGGTGCCGCCGGTGCCGCCGACGACGGTCACGGTGTCGAGCACGAGTGCGGCGCTCGAATTGCGGACGATCGCGGCGTACGAGGTCTTGCCGGCCGGCGCTGTCGTGCCGACCAGGCGAAGATCGGCGACCTTGGTCGCAGCCGTGATGCCCACGGCCTGCATGGCGACCGTGCCGTCGACGCCGGCGTCGAATGCGGCGTTCACCACGGTGTTGCCGGCGCCGGCCTTCTGCCAGGTAGACGACTTGTAGTGGCCGCCGACCTCGAGTCCGGCGAGAAGCACGAACGAGTCGAACGAACCTTCGGAGACCTGCACCTGGGTGCGGCCCAACGAGATGGCGCGGATCTCGCCCTGGTTGATCTGGCGGCAGGGGGTTGCGATGTCGCCGCACGTCGACACATCGGTGCCCGCCGTGCTCACGAACACCGTGTTGGTCGCGACGCCGTCCTGGCCGTCGCAGTTGCTGTCGATCCCATCGCCGAGGGTGTCGACCGTTTGGCCCGGGTTGATCGACGCGTCGTTGTCGTTGCAGTCGGATCCGGTGTTGTAGCCGTCGTTGTCGGCATCGGCCAGCGTGGTGGTGGTCGTCGTGCTCGTGGTGCTGGTCGTGGTCGTTGTCGTTCCTGGGCCCGGGTCGGGCGGACAGGCCGTTGCAACGAGCGCGAGCAGACCGACGACCGGGGCGAGTGCCCGGTTCATTCTCATCTGTAGTGCCCTCCTCGGCAGGTGTTCGCGACCCCCGCGAACACCCTCATCCCTATCGCGCAGGGGGCATGCAGTCAAGGGTTGAACGCGGTCGTGCCCCCGCTGTTCACGGGGGCACGACTCGGTCGACATGAGACGTTCGCGTGGGCCCGGCGCGCCGGGGCCATGAGGGAACCTAGAAGAGCACGACCGGCGTGCCGATCGGGACCAGGTCCTCGTCCCAGATCATGTTGATCGACGCGTTGGTCAACCGGACACAGCCATGGCTCGCCGGGTAGTTCGGGACGCTGGGCGAACCGTGGAGGGCGTAGCCCCCGGTGAAGTACTTCGGCCGCCAGAGCTGGCCGAGCGCCGAGATGCGCTTGCCGTTGATCTGACGCTGGATCTTGTACGAGCCGCGCGGCGTGGGGGTCGAGGACTTGCCGGTCGACACGTCGTGGACCCAGACCGTGACCCCGTCCTGCGAGATGAGCAGCACCTGCCGGGCGATGTCGACCTCGACCCGTCGGCCCGCGCCGGGCTTGCGTGGCTCAACCTTCGCGGATTGCGCCGCGAGGATGAATCGGCTGCGCTCATCGAGGCGACCGGTGCGCGGCAGGCCGAAGTACTTCTGGAAGGCGACGAGCGCGTGTCGCGTGGTTTCGCCGAACGTGCCGTAGGCGTCGTTCAGCCAGAAACCCCGGGTACGAAGCTGCACCTGCATCTGGGTGACTTCGTCGCCGGTGTTGCCGGCGGAGAGCTCGGGGCCCTGCCATGCAAGGGGCGGGAGGCTCGGCACTTCGGGGTCACACGCGGTGAGGCCGGCGAAGAGGCTGCCCAGCGCCGCGGCGGTCGCGACGAACCGCCGGAGACGATGGGTGGATGGTGCGCGCACAGTCATACGCAAACGTTACCCGCCGCGCCACACCGCGTGATGTCACGCGGCGTGAACGGGCCGTGGCGGTCGGTATCGCAGCGGCGAGTCGGGCCGAAGGCCGTGGGATAGCGTTCGCCGGATGACAACGACGACGGTCACGGGGGGATCGGGCGTCCCCCGGGCACGCACGATCCGCGAGCTCCGCGAGTCCGGGTGGGCGTCGCGGCCGATCAAGGAGGAGATCCGCGAGAACGCCGTCGCCCGCATGCGCGCTGGGGACCGGTTGGTGCCGTCCGTTCTGGGCTACGAGGACACCGTCATCCCGCAACTCGAGGTGGCGTTGCTCGCCGGCCACGACCTGATCTTCCTGGGCGAGCGCGGGCAGGCGAAGACCCGCATGATCCGCGGCCTGGTCGACCTGCTCGACGAGTGGATGCCGATCATCGAGGGGTCGGAGGTCAACGACGACCCGTATCACCCGATCTCCGCTGCGGGCCGGGCGGCCGTCGCCGAGTTCGGCGATGCAACACCGATCGCCTGGGTGCACCGCGAGCGCCGGTACGGCGAGAAGCTGGCGACGCCCGACACGGCCATCGCCGACCTGATCGGCGAGGTCGATCCGATGAAGGTTGCGCGCGGCCGCGACCTGGCCGATGAGCTGACCATCCACTTCGGCCTGATCCCGCGGACGAACCGTGGGATCTTCGCGATCAACGAGCTTCCGGACCTGGCCGAGCGCATCCAGGTCGGCATGCTCAACGTCCTGGAAGAGCGCGACATCCAGATCCGCGGCTACCTCCTGCGGCTTCCGCTCGACGTGATGCTCGTCGCCTCGGCCAACCCGGAGGACTACACGAACCGCGGACGCCTGATCACGCCGCTGAAGGACCGGTTCGGCGCACAGATCCGCACCCACTACCCGCTCGACACGGCCACCGAGATCGCGATCGTCGAGCAGGAGGCGCGCCCCTTCGCCTCCGATCCGCCCGTGGTGGTGCCGGCGTACATGAGCGAGATCGTCGCGACGCTCAGCCATCTGGCGCGGCAGAGCCCGCACATCTCGCAGCGATCGGGCGTGTCGGTGCGGCTCACCGTGTCGAACTACGAGTCGCTCGTGGCAAGCGCCGTGCGGCGCTGCCTGCGGTCCGGCGAGTCGCCGGCCGTGCCGGGCATCACCGACCTGGCGGCGCTGCCCGCATCGACCGCCGGCAAGATCGAGATCGACTCGCTCGACACCGATCGAGGCGGCGACATCGTGGAGCACCTGGTGAACTCGTCGGTGCTGACGGTGTTCCGTTCGGTCGCCCGGCCCGAGTGGATGATCGACATCGTCGAGGCGATCGAGGAGTCCGATCCGGTGGAGACCGGCGAGGACGTGCCCGCTGCAACCGTCGCGGCCCACGCTGCATCGATTCCGGCGCTGGCGGCGGCGGTCGGCTCGCTGGTGGGCGAGGGTGCGCCCGCGCCGGTCGTCGCGAGCGCCGTCGAGTTCGTCCTCGACGGGCTGCACCTGTCGAAGCGGTTGAACAAGGTCGCAGCTGGCGGCCGAGCGGAGTACCAGTCGCTCTGGCCTCGGCGATGACCGACGGCCGGGAACTGCCCGGCGACGACCGTGCCGTGGTCGTGCGACACCTGGTCAAGCGATTCGGCGCCAAGGTCGCGGTCGCCGACGTCAACATCGACGTCCCGCGAGGGTCGTTCTACGGCGTCGTGGGCCCGAACGGTGCCGGGAAGTCGACCACGCTGAAAATGTGCACCTGCCTGCTCGAACCCGACCACGGTGACATCTGGATCGACGGGCATCACGTGTGGTCCGATCCGAGGGCGGCCAAGACCCGGTTCGGCGCGCTCCCCGACGACCTGCCGCTCTTCGAGCGCCTGACCGGCCGCGAGTTCCTCGAGTTCGTCGGGGTGTTCCGTGGCCTGGCGTCGGACCTGGTGCTCGACCGGAGCGGGGAACTGCTGGAGGTGCTCGGCCTCAGCGACGCCGGCAACGTGCTGGTCGCCGACTACTCGACGGGTATGCGCAAGAAGATCGGGCTGGCCGCGGCGATCCTCCACGCGCCGCGAGTGCTCTTCCTCGATGAACCGTTCGAGTCGGTCGACCCGGTCTCGGCTCGGTCGATCCAGACCGTGCTGGAGCGCTTCTGCGGGGCGGGCGGGACCGTCGTGTGGTCGAGTCACGTCATGGACACGGTGGAACGCCTCTGCGACCAGGTCGCCATCGTGCACGACGGCCGGGTCGTCGCCGCCGGCCCGATCGAGCAGGTTCGGGCTGGGCGCCGGCTGGAGGACGTGTTCATCGACGCCGTCGGCGGGCTCACCGATGCGTCGTCGACGCTGTCGTGGCTGAACCGCTCCGACGCCGGGGAGGCGGCCGACGGTGCGTGACGGCCCGGCGGTGCTCCGAGCTTTCGCTCGGCTGAAGGTCCGGCTGTTGCGGAACGGGTTCCGCCGCAGCGCGGAGTCCCCGTGGGCGCTGTTCGGCGCGATCGTGTCGATGGTCGCCGCCGTCGTCGCGGTGCTCGGCGCGGTGGGGTTCGCGGTGCTCGGTCGTCGCTGGCTCGCACCGGCCGACCGCGAGCTGGTGGCGATCCTGGCGACCTCGGGCCTCGTGCTCGGTTGGTGGTTCGGGCCGCTCGTCAGCGGCGGCGTCGACGAGACGGTCGATCCGATGCGGCTCGTGCTGCTGCCGCTCGGGCGGCGCGACCTGTGGCTCGGGCAGGTGGTCGCGGGGTTCGTCGGTCCGGCACCGGTGGTCGTCGCGAGTTGGATCGCGGCGATCGTCGCGGTCCAGGCGGGGTCGCTCGGATCGGCGGTCGCCGCGGTTCCCGCGGCGCTCACCGCGCTCGGCGTCGCGATGCTCGGGAGCCGCGCGCTCGCCGCGACCCTGGCGCTCATGAGTCGGAGCCGCCGCGGCGCCGACGTTGCGGCGCTGATCGCGGTCGTGGGTGCGGCGGCCGTCTTCGCCGCGGTGCAGATGGCGCGCCTGGTCACCCGATCGACGCTCGACTCGGCGGCCGACGTGCTGGCGTGGACCCCGCCCGGCGCCGCAGGCGCCGCCATCGTTGCTGCGGCGAGGCGCGAGTGGGGCGACGCCGCGTTGCGGCTCGGCGCGTTGTGGGTCTTCATCGCCGCGGCGGGCGCGGTGTGGTCGCGCCAACTGCGTCGCCTCATGTCGACGTCGGACCGCAGCAGCGGCGTTGTCGGAGCGCCCGGTGCCGGTGAATCCGCGTTGTTCGGCGGCTGGCGCCGCCTGCTGCCTCGCTCGCCCGGCGGCGCCGCGGTTGCGAAGGAACTCGTCTATCTGCGTCGCTCCCCGGGCCGGCGGGGATCGCTGCTCGCGGGCACCGTGCTCGGGCTCGCGTACGTCGCGGTGATCGTCACGCAGCTCGATCTGGGGGTCCCAGCAGCGTTGGCGGCGCCGGTCGCCACGCTGTTCACACTGCAGTACTCCTCGAATCAGCTCGGTGTCGATCCTGCTGCCTTCTGGATCGAGGTGGTCGTCGGGCCGGAGCCGTCGGCGCGGTTCGCCGGACGACAGGTGCTCGCGATCGCCGTGGTCGGGCTGCCGATGCTGGTCACCGCCGGGTTGTTGGTGGCGGTCGACGGCTCGTTGCGCAGCCTCGTCGTGGTGCTGGCGGTGATCCCGCCGACGACGCTGGCGGTCGCCGGCGCCGGGTCGGCCGTCTCGCGTTGGTTCGTCACGCCGGTTCCGGACAGCGGCAACCCGTTCGCGAACCGGCAGGCGATGAAGGGCGCCGGGGTGCTGACAGCGCTCGGCGCGACGGTGTACCTCGCGGGTGTCGCCGCGGTGATCGCGCCGCTCGAGTGGGGGCTCTGGTGGGCTTCCGACGGCAGATGGGGCTGGTTCGCGGTGATCGCGGCGGCGGCGTGGATCGTCGACTGGCTGATCTGGAGGATCGGCACCCGCATCGCTCGAGCGCAGATCGGGGCGGTCGAGTTGTCGGTGCTCTCGCGGCTGGACCAGCGCGTCAACGTGTGACCGTTCTCCTCCTCCGAGGCCGAATCGGTTGACGCGCCGCCGCCGCCACGGCGCTGGTGGGCAGGTAGGTTGGCGCGATGGCGACACCGCGCCGGTTCCGCTATTCGCCGTGGGACGGCACACAGCAGGGGTTCGACCTCGACGCGTTCGACGTGCTGGAGAGCATGACCGACGACCTCCTGTACAACGGCGACGTGAATTCGGCGCTGCGCCGGATGCTGCAGGACGGCCTGACCGACCGCAACGGCGAGCGAATCGAGGGGTTGCGCGACCTGCTGGAGCGCGTGCGGCAACAACGCGCCGAGCGCCTCGCGTCGTCGCAGGTGAACGGGATGTTCGACGAGCTCGCCACCGAGCTGCGCGACATCGTCGCCACGGAACACCGGGCGATCGACCGTGCGGTGAGCGATGCGTCCGAGTCGGGCAACGCCCGGCGACAGGATCTGACCTCCGCCGACGCGTTCGACCGTCGCATGCGGCTCGACCTGCTGCCCGACGATCTCGCGGGTCAGGTGCGATCGCTGCAGGACTACGACTTCACCTCGGCGGAGGCGGCCGAGCGGTTCGAGGCGCTCGTCGACGAACTCCGATCGCAACTGCTGCGTCAGACGGTCGATCAGATGTCGGACGCGATGGGTTCGATGGGTCCCGAGGAGCTGGCCCGCGTGAAGGACATGCTCGCCGCGTTGAACGAGATGCTGGCCGCGCGCGCACGGGGCGACGATCCGGATTTCGACGGGTTCATGGAGCGGTTCGGCGATTTCTTCCCCGAGAACCCGCAGACCCTCGACGAGCTCCTCGAGGTCATGGCGCGCCGCATGGCCGCCATGTCCGCCTTGATGAACTCGATGTCGCCGGAGCAGCGGGCGCAGCTCCAGGCGCTGTCCGACATGCTCTTGGAAGACCTCGACCTGCGCTGGCAGGTCGACCAACTGGGCAGCCAGCTCCGCCAGATGTTCCCGGATGCGGGATGGTCGCAGAGCTACGACTTCGAGGGAATCGACCCGCTCGATCTTCCCGGCGCGCTGTCGGCCATGACCGATCTCGCCGATCTGGAGCGCATCGAGTCGATGCTGGCGGGTGCCGTGCAGCCGGGTGCTCTCGCCGAGGTCGACATCGACCGCGTGCGCGACCTGGTCGGCCCGGATGCGGCTCGGTCGCTGGAGCGCCTCAAGGATCTGACCGACGATCTGCGCCGAGCGGGCCTCATCGACGTCCACGAGGGCCGGTTGGAGCTCACGCCCGACGGCCTGCGTCGGCTCGGCCGGAACGCGTTGGCACAACTCTTCCGGAACCTGTCCCCCGACCTGCTGGGCGGGCACGAGACCGAGCGCATCGGCGTCGGGCACGAGCGCACGTTCACCACCAAGGCGTACGAGTGGGGTGATCCGTTCCATCTCAACATCACGAGGACCCTGACGAACGCCGTCCGTCGGCGTGCGTTGGACGGCCGCGACGGCCCGGTCGAGTTGGCCGCGGAGGATTTCGAGATCGATCAGACCGAGCAGGCGGTGCGCTCGGCGACGGTGGTGATGCTGGATCTGTCGCTGTCGATGCCGATGCGCGACAACTTCCTGCCGGCGAAGCGGGTGGCGATGGCGCTGCACGCGTTGATCAGCATGCGGTACCCGCGCGACTTCCTGGGCCTCGTCGGGTTCAGTCAGATCGCCCGCGTACTGAAACCTTCGGAGTTGCCCGAGGTCAGCTGGGACTTCGTGTACGGCACCAACATGGCGCACGGCTTTGCGCTCGCTCGGCGGATGCTGGCCCGAGAGCACGGGACCAAGCAGATTCTGATGATCACCGACGGCGAGCCGACGGCTCACCTCGACGCAGACGGCGAGCCGCGGTTCGCCTACCCGCCGGTGCGAGCGACGGTGGACGCGACGCTGCTCGAGGTGCGGCGCTGCACCGCGGACGGCATCCGCATCAACACCTTCATGCTCGACGCCGATCGCGGCCTCCAGCAGTTCGTCGAGCGGATGACTGCATTGAACCGGGGGAGAGCGTTCTTTACGACTCCTTCGAACCTGGGAGATTTCGTGCTGGTCGACTTCTTGGAGCAGCGCCGGGCGGCCGTCCGAGATCGGTGACAACCACAAAGAGTGGGCAGGCCGGCGAGATGAGTGAATTCGCCCTTGCGTTTCCCGGTCGTTCATACGATGATCTTGGTTACATCCATGTAATTCGTGCGGGAGACCCACCTGATGGCCGGACAGAACAACCCAGTCGACGACCACTCTTGGCAGCTCGACGCCAATTGTCTCGGCGTGGACCCGGACCTGTTCTTCCCCGAACGCGGCGCCTCGACTCGCGAGGCCAAGGCGGTGTGTCACGGCTGCACCGTCCGCCTGGACTGCCTGGAGTACGCACTCGCCAACGGCGAGAAGTTCGGCATCTGGGGCGGGCTCAGCGAGCGCGAGCGCCGTCGCATCCGTCGCCAGCGCGCGCTCGCTCGGGCGGCCGCAGCTCGCAGCCAAACCGCCTGAGCGGTCGCGACGCGACCTCAGGTCGGCGCCGGACCGCCGTCGCTCGACCCGCAGCGGATGGTGCGCGTCGGAGTCACCACGACGTCGACGGGGACGTCCCACTCCTCGGTCGGGATCCGATCGACGAGCTGCTCGTCGTGCACGAACCCGACGAGGAGCGGTCTGGTCGCCGAGCGGAACGTGCGGTCGTACCAGCCGCCACCCATGCCGAGGCGACGCCCGCTGGCGTCGAGTGCCACCGCCGGCACGATGACCAGGTCCGGGGTGTGGACGCCGCGGGTCGAGGCCATGGGTTCGCCGATGCCGTAGCGGTTCGCCTCGAGGGGTTCGCCGGGCGCCCAGGGACGAGGGTCGAGGCCGTCTTCGCCGAGGGCAGGCAGGGCGAGATGTCGGCCGCGTGTCACCACCTCGCTCATGGCGTGCATCGGGTCGAGCTCGCCACGAACCGCCATGTAGCCCATCACCGAGCGGGCGGCTGCGAACTCCGCGAGGTCGCATAACAGGCGACTCGCCCGAGCCGACCGGCGGCGCACCTCGTCACCCGGAAGGGCGCCGCGCCGCGCCAGCATCCGTGTTCGAAGCTCGGCTCGATCCGGCGCTGACATCGACTCATCCTGCCATCGTCGGCTGCCGCGCTGACGGAGCGGCGGACTCGGGGGTTAGGCTGGCCACATGCAGGGAAGCGATTGGCTCATCGTCGGGTTGGCAGTGTTGGTGCTGTTCGGCGGCACCCAGATCCCCAAGCTCGCGCGCTCGCTCGGCCAGGCGCAGAAAGAGTTCAAGCAGGGCCTCAAGGAAGGCGCCGTCGAGGACGCCCCAACCGACGAGGGGTAACGCCCCGCTGGCCTGCGGTCACCGAGCCATCGGCGCGACGACCGGAGGGCGAGACGGCGCTCAGGCGACCGCGACCGGAACGCCGCGAGCGGCGAGCGCCCGGCGCTTGATGATCCGGCGGCGCTCCCGTTCGGAGCAGCCACCCCAGACGCCGTGGTCGATGCGGTTGGTCAGGGCGTACTCGAGGCACGGCTCCTTGACGGGGCAGTCGCTGCAGATCCGACGGGCGACTTCGACGCCGACCCCGTCGGAGGGGAAGAAGGTCGACGGCTCGCGCGATGCGCAGTTGCCCTCGGCCATCCAGTTGTCCTGTTCCATCGAGTCCATCGCGCCGACCTCCTACGTCTGCGTCCGGAGACGTGGCGAGCTTGTCGCCTGAGACCGTCGTTGCCAACCGTCGCTCTGAGATGCGTCTCAGTTCACCCCGGCGTTGCATCGGCATCGCGGGGCCTGCGATGGGCGATCGGCGACCCGCCCGGAGCGAGACGGGGCCGAACTGAAGTCGGTCACAGCGCAGCGGACGGGCCCGCGTTGGCGCGGGCCGGTTGCCGCGTACGCTCCAGCGAGAGTCGAGGCTCAGGAACCGGCGAAGAAGAGGCAGTGCATGTACGACGACCGCGTCCCCAACACCAACGACAGCGACCGCGCCGGCGGCGCCCCACCGGCGTCAGCACCGAGCTATCCGCCGTCCGCCGGTCCGTCGACGGTCGGGTCTCCCCATGGAACACCCGGCTCGCCGCCCGCTGTCCCGACCGCCGCAATCCCTCAGACGCCGCCGTCGACCTGGTTGCCGCCGTCGGGTGGCCCGGGAACCGTCACGCCTGCGGCGCCACCGTCGGTGCCGTCGGCGTTCGAGCCGGCCGCGGGCGCTCGTTACGGCGCTGCGCCGCCGGTCACCCCGCCTCCCATGCCCCCGGCGGGTGCCCCGACGCCACTGGGCGGTCTGCCCCCGTCGGGGGGCATCGCGTCGGCCGGGCAGGCAAAGACGTTCTCGCTCCGAGGGCTGCTGGCGGCCGCGCTGATCGGTGCGCTCGTCGCATCGGGCGTGTCCGCGCTGATCTACACCTCGCTCGATCGCTCGGATGAGACCGTCGCATCCACTGCGGCGGCGGGCACGCGTGCCAGTCGACCGAGCCGCACGTTGGGGAGCGGTTCGCTCGACATCCAGGCGCTGCTCGACAAGGTTGGGCCGTCCGTCGTGGCGATCAAGACCGATCTGATCTCGTCGGGCGAGTCGGCGGGCTCCGGCATCGTGATCGATACCAAGGGCACGATCCTCACGAACGCCCACGTGATCGAGGGGGCGACCTCGATGAAGGTCCTTTTCAACGACGGTGCCTCGCACGCGGCCAAGCTCGTCGGCTCGATTCCCGCTCGCGACATCGCGCTCATCCGGGTGACGGACTCCATCGCGACCGAGGCCGCCGACCTCGGCCTGTCGGCGGATCTGCAGGTCGGGGACGACGTCGTCGCCATCGGCAACGCACTCAACCTCGGGTCGGACCCGAGTGTCACCAAGGGGATCGTGTCCGCGCTCGATCGAACGTTGGACGCCGAGGGCGTGCAGCTCGACCAGCTGATCCAGACCGACGCTGCGATCAACCCGGGCAACTCGGGCGGGCCGCTCGTGAACGCGGCCGGTCAGGTGGTCGGCATGAACACGGCGATCATCCAGAACTCCCAGAGCGTCGGGTTCTCGCTGTCGATCGACTCGCTCAAGCCGCTGATCGAGGACATCCTCGCCGGCAAGGGGACCATCGACGCGGACAGCGCGTTCCTCGGGGTCGTCACCACGAACGTGTCGGATCAGCCCGCCGCGATCCTGCGCCGCTTCGGGATCGACCTCGACAAGGGTGCCTTCGTCACCGAGGTGCAGTCGGGATCGGCCGCCGACGAGGCGGGCCTGCAGGCCGGCGACGTCATCACCAAGATCGACGGCAAGGCGATCGACTCCAACCAGGACGTCGGGACGGCCATCCGCTCGAAGAAGCCCGGCGACGAGATCACCCTCGACATCTTCCGCGACGGCTCCGACACGTCGAGCAAGGCGACGCTGCAGCGTCGGGGCGGCTGACGGCGCCTCCCCGCAGCGGGCCCGGCGTGGCGCGTGCGCGCCGCTCTCGGCCACGCCCACCGACGCGGGTAGCATGACCGCCATGTCTGACCTTGTTGCCGACCCCACCGAACCCCCACGCGCGTCGGTGACCGTGGTGTACCTCGGTCCGGTCGCCCCCCACTGGGAGATCCGGTCGGACTTCGGTGAACGAGCCCTGGTCGACGAGTTCGACCGCCGGGCGCAGGCGCGACTCATGTTGATCCCGCCGCACGATCCGCAGTTCCGGCGCAACCGCGAGCGGGTCATCCGCGATGCGGAGCGCGAGAACATCCTGCTCTCGTGGGACCCCGAGGAGCTGGCCGACTCGGGTCCGCGCGAACCTCGCGAGCCCCGCGAGTCGCGCTAGATCGGCGCGAGTCGCGCTAGATCGACGCGATCAGACGGTGCGGCCCCGGCCCGCCATGCGCTTCGCGACCGCCTCCCGGTCGGGGGCATAGCTGAGCCGATCAAGCTCGTCGGAACCGAGCCAGGCCACCTCGTCGACCTCGCTGTTGGGGCGCCAGCGATCGGATGCCCCGGAGCCGTCGAAGGTGGTGGCTGCGAACCAGACCACGCGTTTCGCCCGCCCGCGCCGGTCGGTGTAGTAGCAGTCGGTCAGCCAGGCGCCGGCCTCGGCGATCACGCCGGTTTCCTCCTCGACCTCGCGTTCGGCCGCTTCGCGATAGGTCTCGCCGGGTTCCAGGTGGCCCTTCGGGAGTGACCAGTCGTTCTGCAGTGGTCGGTGGACCACGAGCACGCGGTCGTCGGCGTCGAGCACGACGATCCCAGCGGACTCGACGCCGACCGGATGCTTGGGTGCGGGAACGTTCATCGGGTTGGCGCCGGTTCGGCCCACCAGGTGCGGGCAAGTTCGTGCAGTTCCACCTGGGCCTCGCGCTCGCCGCGTTCGGCGACCCGCTCCCACACATCGTTGTGGAGTTCCCAGGCGCGCACGTCGTCGTCGAGGGTGATGCGCAGGATCTCGTCGAGGCGCCGCTGCGATGCCGGATCCGCGACCGCGACCAACGCCTCGACGCGACGGTCGAGGTTGCGCGGCATCAGGTCGGCCGAGCCGAGATAGGTGAGCGGCCGACCGGGTCCGGATCCGTTCGCGAATCGGAAGACCCGGGAGTGTTCGAGATAGCGGCCCACGATGCTGCGAACCGTGATGTGCTCCGACAGGCCGGGTACCCCGGGTCGGAGGCAGCAGATGCCGCGGACGATGAGCTGGATTCGCACGCCGTCGGACGACGCGGCGTACAGCTCGTCGATGAGCGCCGGGTCGGCCAGGCTGTTCATCTTCATGATGATCGCCCCGGTTCCGGGAGGTGCGGCGCGCTCGCCGCGGATCAGCTCGATGAACCCCGAGCGCAGGTGTTCGGGCGCCACGAGCAGTCGGCGATAGCCGGCCTCGCGGCTGTAGCCCGTGAGCACGTTGAAGAGCCGTTGGACGTCGGTCGCGACGTCCTCGGCCGAGGTGAACACGGCGCAATCCTCGTAGAGCCGGGCCGTGCGCTCGTTGTAGTTGCCGGTGCCGATGTGGCAATAGCAGCGCACGCCGTCACCCTCGGCGCGCGCGACGAGCACCACCTTCGTGTGCGTCTTCAGCCCAACCAAGCCGTAGACGACGTGCACGCCGGCACGCTCCAGGCGCCGCGCCCACTCGATGTTGTTCGCCTCGTCGAAACGCGCCTTCAACTCCACGAGGGCGACGACCTGCTTGCCCGCCTCGGCGGCGCGGATGAGCGAGGCGATGATGGGCGAATCCCCGGAGGTGCGGTACAGCGTCAGCTTGATCGCCTGCACCTGCGGATCTTCGGATGCCTGGCGGATGAACGTGTCGGTCGACTCGGAGAACGATTCGTACGGATGCTGCACGAGCAGGTCGCGGCGGCGCAGCACCGAGAACACGTCGACCTCCTCCTCGGCGGGTCGTGCGAGTGCCCGGGGCGTGATGCGGGGAAGCTGTGGGAACTTCAGGTCGGGCCGGTCGATCGCGTAGATCGACCAGAGGCCACTCAGGTCGAGCGGTGCGTCGTGACGGTGGGTGTGTTGGTCGTCGACGTCGAGCTCGCGCTGGAGCAGTTCGAGCACCTCGTCGGACATGTCGGCGTGCACCTGCAGCCGGACGGCCTTGCCGAACCGCCTGCGCCGCACTTCCATTTCGACCGCTGCGAGCAGGTCCTCGGCCTCGGTCTCCTCGAGGGCGAGGTCGGCGTTTCGGGTCACCCGGAAGGCCACGCGATGGGCGATGGTCATCCCGTGGAACAACGCGCCGAGGTGTGCCGCAATGAGCTGCTCGAGGGGGATGAAGCGTTCGGCGTCAGGCAGTGCGACGAAGCGGGGCAGCACCTGCGGCACCTTGACGCGGGCGAAGCGCGTCTCGCCTTCGACGGGGTCGCTGACCTGCACGGCGAGGTTGAGCGACAGATTGGAGATGTACGGGAAGGGGTGGCCGGGGTCGACCGCGAGCGGCGTGAGCACCGGGAAGATCCGCTGGGCGAACTCGGCGTGCAGGTGCGCCCGATCGGCGTCGTCGAGGTCGGCCCACGAGACGATGCACACCCCGAGCGACGCGAGCTGCGGGGCGACCTCGTTGAGGTACAGCTTGTCAGCGCGACGGCTGAGCAACCGGACGCGGCGGCCGATGTGGACGAGTTGCTCTCCAGCGGTCAACCCGTCGGGGCTTCGATCGAGGACCCCGGCATCGACCCGATCGAGCAGGCCCGCCACGCGCACTTGGAAGAACTCGTCGAGGTTCTGGCTGAAGATCGCCAGGTACTTGGCGCGCTCGAGCGGCGGCGTCGCCGGATCGACCGCCAAATTGAGTACTCGTTCGTTGAATTCGAGCCAGGACAGCTCGCGGTTGATGAACCGTTGACCGCCGTCGTCCACCGCGCCGACGCTACAACTCCACACCCGACATCGGGCCGCCGGAACGGTAACGATTCGGCGTCGAGGATGTGCCGACTGTTGCCGTGTCGTTCACCTCTCGTTCACCTCGTGCGCTCGATCGCGTCACCCGCGTTCTCTACGGTGTGGCCGTGCCCGACAGCGAACCAGAGCTCGATCAGGAACACCGCGTTGAATTCCACTCGAACCTCGGTGACCTTCGCGACGACATCGTGCGCCTCGGCGCCCTCGCGGTCGAGACAATCGGCCGTGGCACGGCGGCGCTGCTGGACCGTGACCTGCACGCGGCGCAGCGCCTCATCGACTCGGACGACCGGATCGATGCGCTCACGCTGCGGATCGAGGAGTCGTGCATCCGGCTGATCGCGCTGCAGGCGCCGATGGCACGCGACCTTCGCTTCATCGTGAGTTCACTGCGCGTTGCCTCCGAGCTCGAGCGGACAGCCGACCTGATGGTGAACATCGCGAAGGCGTCTCGGCGCATGTACGACGTGTCGATCGACCCGAAGGTCCGAAGCCTGATCGAGGACATGAGCATCGAGGCCGGCTCGCTCACCCGTCGAGCGATCGATGCCTACGCGACCGACGACGAAGCCCTCGCGTCGGCGCTCGACGACATCGACGACACGCTCGACGATCTGCAGACGTCGTTCATCGAGGCCGTCTTCGCCACACAGCGGGCGTCGTCGTCGTCCGGCATTCGCGCCGCCGTGCAGTTGGCGCTCATCGGGCGCTACTACGAGCGCATCGGCGATCATGCGGTGAACATCGGCGAACGCGTGGCCTACATGGTCACCGGCTGGCTCCCGGAGCACGACGCGCTCGCCCGCGTCGAGCTGCGCGACCGCCAGGGCGACACCGGGTCATCCGGCACGTTCGACGACGAGCCGACCTGAGTGATGTCTGACCTCGCCACGGCCGAACGAACGTCCGGCGCGTGGACGGCAGTCGGCTGATGTTCGGACGGCGCCCCGACCGCCGCGGAACCGACCCGGACCTGACCGATGCCGCAGGTCAGGTGGACGGCCTCGCGGGGGATGGCTGGGACGAGCCGAGTCCCGGTGACGCCGGGGCGTCGGCCCTCGGCGATCCCCTTCGCGACGCTCTCGACGTGCTGGATCTCGGCGTGGCGATCGCCGACAGCGACGGAACGATCAGCTTCGCCAACCGGGCGGCGCAGGTGGTGCTCGATGCCTACGACCATCTGGTGCTCGTTCGTGACCTGCTCGTCGAGCTGCTCGACGAGGCCGCTGCCGGAGGGTCCACCCGACGCACCATCGAATTGGTCGGCCCGCCGTCCGTCGCGTACGAGCTCACCGCCACGCCGCTGCGGCCCGGGCGCGTCGTGGTGGTGATCGAGGACGTCACCGAGCGGCGCCGGGTCGACCATGTGCGACGTGACTTCGTGGCGAACATCAGTCATGAGATGAAGACGCCGATCGGCGCGCTCGGTCTATTGGCCGACACCCTTGCCGACGAGACCGACCCCGAGTCGATGCGCCGTCTTGCGGGCCGCCTCGCCGGCGAAGTGGTGCGCATTTCCGCCACCGTCGACGATCTGCTGGAGCTCAGCCGCATCGAGTTCGGCGACGAGATGGAGGTCGATCGAGTCGACCTGCGGCCCGTACTCGCCGAGGCCGTGCAGCGCCTCGCGTCGGCCGCCGCGGGGCGCGAAATCACCGTGGACGTGACGGTGAGCGAACCGGTGCACGTCTCCGGCGACGCCCGCCAGCTCGCGAGCGCGGTTTCCAACCTGGTCGACAACGCCATCAAGTACAGCCCCAAGGGCGGGCAGGTGCGGGTGACGGCCACGCGAGGCCCGGACCGCCGTGTCGCGGTTGCCGTTGCCGACGACGGATGCGGCATCCCCGCGCGCGACCTCGACCGGATCTTCGAACGGTTCTACCGCGTCGACCGCGCCCGAAGCCGCGAGACCGGCGGCACCGGCCTCGGCCTGTCGATCGTGCGTCACATCGCGCACAACCACGGGGGCGAGGTCCGCGTCGCATCCCGCGAGGGTCGGGGCTCGACCTTCACCATCTTCCTGCCGGCCCTGCCGCCGAACGAGGTTTCATCATGAGCGCTCCCGTCATCCTCCTGGTCGAGGACGAGCCGTCGTATGTCGAAGCGCTCGAGGTCGGGCTCAAGCGTGAGGGCTTCGTGGTCGAGGTCGCACGAGATGGCGTGGAGGCGCTCGCTCGCTTCGACATCGTTCAGCCGGACCTGGTGTTGCTCGACGTCATGCTGCCGGGGATCTCGGGCATCGACGTGTGCCGGGAGCTTCGGACGCGTTCGTCGGTACCGATCATCATGGTGACCGCGAAGTCGACCGAGATCGACACCGTCGTGGGGCTCGAGGTGGGCGCGGACGACTACGTCACGAAGCCCTACCGCCTGCGAGAGCTCGTGGCGCGTGTTCGTGCGGTCCTTCGCCGGCGCGGCACCGACGCCGCCGAGGCCGCCGGTGCACCCGGTGATGTGGTGGAGGTGGCCGATGTGCGTATCGACGTCGACAGCCGCGAGGTGACGGTGCGGTCCGAGCTGATCGCGCTTCCGTTGAAGGAGTACGAACTGTTGCTCGTGTTGATGGAGAACGCGGGGCGGGTGCTCACCCGATCGCAGCTCATCGCCCGGGTGTGGGGCTACGACTACGTCGGCGACATGAAGACGCTCGACGTGCACGTCAAGCGGTTGCGGGCCAAGGTCGAGACCGAACCGGCCCACCCGACGCGCATCGTCACGGTCCGCGGCGTCGGCTACAAGTTCGCCGTGCCCCGCGGCTGAACGCGGGCCGTCGCTCGGCCGCCGCGACCGAACGATCGGCCTACGATCGCACCGTGAACGCGCCCGTGACCCCGCCATCTCGGACGCGGCGCGCAGCGGGAAGCACCGACTGGAGTTCGCCCTTCTCGCGGCTCGCGATCGCACACACGGCGTCGGTCTGCGGCGAGGCCCTCCTTGCCATCTCGCTCGCCGGGTCGCTGTTCTTCAAGGTCGACCCGGCCCAGGGGCGCGAGAAGGTCCTGCTGGGTCTGGCGCTCACCATGGCGCCGTTCGCGCTGGTCGGACCGCTGATCGGCCCTGCGATCGACCGCGTCCGCGGCGGACATCGCGTGGTGATCGTGGCCACGATGGTGCTGCGGGCCGTCGTGGCAGCGGCCATGGTTCCGGCGGTGGCCGACGGCTCGCTGCTGCTGTTTCCCGAGGCGTTCCTGATGCTCGTGCTCGGGAAGACCTACCAGGTGGCGAAGGCGGCGGTCGTGCCATCGATGATCGAGGGCGAGACCGTGCTGGTCGAGGCCAACTCGAAGCTCCAGCTGCTCGCAGGGTTGGCATCGGTGTGCGGCGGCCTCCCCGGGTTCGTCCTGCTCCAGATCGGACCCGAGTGGGTGGTGGTGGCGACGGCGCTCACGTTCGGTGCCGCCTCGAAGCTCGCTCTGGCGCTTCCCCGCGTGCGCGAACCGGAGGCATCGGACGACCACGTGGCCGCGGGCGAGGAGGAGCTGCGCGGTTCCGAGCTGATCCGCTCCACGGCGGCGATGACGGCCCTTCGCTCGGTCGTGGGGTTCACGACGTTCCTGCTCGCGTTCGAGTTGCGGTCGCAACCCGATGTCTCGGTGGCGAAGCTGGCGGCGGTCGCAGTGCGACAGACCGAGCTGTATCGGCGGCTGTCGCCCAACGCGCCCCCGCTTCGCCTGCCCGAGGGCCCGCCGTCGTGGTATTTCGGCGCCGTCCTGAGCGCAAGCATCCTCGGTGGGTTGGTGGGCGCCGCGGTGGCCCCGGCGCTGCGGCGCCAGGTGGCCGAGGAACGAATACTCGCCGCCTCCACCCTCATCGCTGCGCTCGGCGGGGTGCTGGCCGTCGTGGTCGACGGGCTGGTCGGGCTCGTCGGGTTCGCCGGTCTCGTCGCCGTGTCGGCGGCATTGGGCAAGCAGGCCTTCGACGCCATCGTGCAGCGGCGTGCGCCCGACGCCGATCGCGGCCGGGTGTTCGCGCGTTTCGAGTCCCGGTTCCAAGTGGCCTGGGTGGTCGGCGGGATCATTCCCACTGCGCTGACGATCCCGACACCCGCGGGGGCCGCGCTGGTGGCGATGATTGGGGTCGCGTCGCTCGCCGTCATGCTCGGAGCCCAGGTGCCGGATCGCCCTGTCGGCCGCAAGCGTCGAGCGGCGGCACCGTAACCGACGACCGCGACGACCGTGACGACCGTGACGACCGTGACGACCGACGTGGCGGGCGTGCCGGCGGGCGTCGCCCGGCCCTCGGGCTACTGGTCCAGGTCGGGGAAGTCCGGAATCTCGGGCAGGTCGTCGCTGCCGGGCAGATCGGTCAGATCGGTGGCGATGCCGACGCGGGCGAGCCACAGCCCTGGGGCCGCCAACTCGGCGGGCGTCGGCAGGTGCTCGACCCGGCTCCACAGCGAGTTCAGCGCCTCTGCCCCGGCACGCTGGACCACGCCGTCCACGAAGCCCGACCCCGCGTCGATCTTGGCCTGCGTCAGCTCCAGCCCGAACAGTCGCTCGATGAATCGCGTCGCCTGGTCGGCTTCGACGCGTCGGCGGCGCATCGCCTCGCCGACCATCGCCGAGGACCCGAGGAGGCGGGACCCGATCGTGTCGACAACCCAGTCGACGTACCCCTCGATGCACCCGACGAGCGAGTCGATCATTGGCAGCACTGCCCGCTGATCGTCGGACCGGATCGTGGAGAACATGACGTCGGGATTGGCGAGCATGTCCTGCAGCCGAGCGAGCCCCATCGGATCGTCGGGGGTGATGTCGCCGAGTTGCTCGGCGAGGCGTTCGGGGTCGGCGCGGAAGGTCGACGCATGCTGGGTGAGCAGCTCCGTCAGCCGGGAGCGGACATGGGGCGTGGACAACACCGCCTGGTGCGCCATCTCGTGCAGGCAAATCCACAGCCGCAGGTCGTCGGCCGGAAGGCTCCACTCGGCGCCGAACGCGTCGACCGCGGACGCCACCACCATCACGTCGGTGCCGGCCGGGCGGGGGATCGGTAGGTCGAATGAACCGAGGGCTCGACGGCCGAGTTGGCCGACCGTCGACGACGCCAGCGACGTGAGCATCGCCGGGCCCATCATCTGGCTCATCGAGTTGACGAGCGCGCTCATGTCGAGGCCGGCCGGCAACATCGACGACAACTCGTCGATGTCGTCGCGGTCGAGATCATCGAGCTGTGCCCGCATCATCGCCGTGAGCGACGTCGCCAGGTGCTCGAAGATCGGCTTGTAGTCGTCGACGGTCTGCGCGCTCCACTGGCCGCGGTTCACCGCGATCACCCGGATGCCGTGTTGGATCGACGGGTGCACCTCCATCACCGCTCCCAGGTGCAGCTCGGCGACTCGCGCCAGTTCTTCGTAGTGCATGCGTGCGATCGGATCGATGTTGGGCTCGGAGTCGCCCTCCGCGGCGATGGCCGCGGCCATCTGGCGCGCTTGATCCCAGGTTGCGCCGGGGGCGACGCCGGAGAAGCGACGGAGCAGCTCGGCGAACTGCTCGCCGAAGGGGCCATCCGGCGAGGCCCCGAACGGGTCGAATGGACTGGGGCCGCTCATCGTGCGCATCGTAGGTGCGAGAGCGGGTACCGCGGACCGTCGCGCCGACCAGGATCTCAGGATGTCACAGCCGCACGTGGAATCTCAGCCGTTGCGCCGGGTCGTGATCGACCACGCCGAGTCGGAACTGGGTCGGCGTCTCGTCGCCACCCTGGCCGATGATCCCGGCGCCGAGGTCGTCGCTGCGGACCGCGTGATCGAGGAGTACGCGTCCGGTCCGGACCCGTCGACCGGCGCGATCGACGTGATCCTGCTCGCCCCCGGACACGGACCAGAGATCGACGGGTCGACGCTGGGCGGCGTCGATGTCGCATCCGTCCGTCTGCTCGTGCGGCGGCTCGAGGCGGTGGGAGCGCGAGCCAACAGCGTGGTCGTCGTCTCCTCCGCGATGGTCTACGGCGCCGAGCCCGACAATCCGCTGCCGCTCACCGAGGACGCCCCGCGTCGACCGGCGCCCGACTCGCCGTTCGCCGAGGCGAAGGTGGCGCTGGAGAACGAGGCGGTCAGGAGCGGACAGGTACTCGGGGGCGCTCCCGTGGCGGTGTTGCGGCCATGCCTCGTCGTCGCCCCCACGCAGGCGGCGGTCAACTGGCTGTCGCGATCGCTGTGGCACGGTCCGACGGCGCGGCTCGGAAGCGTCGACCCGCCCCGGCAGTACCTGCACATCGACGACCTGGTTCGGGCGATCGACCATGCTCGGCGGCACCGCCTGGACGGCGCGTTCAACGTTGCGCCATCGGACTGGATCTCGTCGTCGCGCCAACTCGAACTCGCGGGGCGCCCCGCGGCGGTCCGCGTCCCGGATCCGGTGGCCCACCGGGTCGCCGAGATCGGCTGGCGGTTCCTCGTGACCTCCACGCCTCCCGACATCGTCGCGTACGCAATGCGCGCCTGGGTCGTGTCGAGCGATCGGCTGCGCGCCACCGGCTGGGAGCCGAGGTTCGAGAGCGCGGAGGTGTTCGTGATCGGCCATCACGAGTCGTGGTGGTCGAAGCTCAGCGCCCGGCGACGCCAGGACCTGTCGCTCGTCGGGCTGGCCGTGCTGGCGGCGGCCGCATCGGGTGGCGCCGGTTCGGTGGTCCGCCACGCCGTGCGCGGCCGACAGGTCGGCGCTCCGGGTCGGTAGGTCGGCCACCGGATCGCGGCGCCGATCGGCGTCGCGTCGTCAGGGCCGGTGTGAGGTGACGGTCAGCCCGGCGAGGTCGGCCCCGTCGGAGAAGGTGAGCCGAACGGTGCTGCGCTGGGCATTGCGTTCGACCACGGCGTCCACCCGACCGCCGGTCGGCACGCCCATGAGGGCGCAATGTGCCGCCATGCCGTCGTGCACGGGCATACCCCCGAGCGACACGAGGACGTCCCCTGGCAGCAGACCCGCACGGTCGACGGCGCCCCCGGGCTCGATAGCGCTGATCGCCCCGGCGGGGGAGCCGTCGACGCCGGATCGAACGGTCACGAGGCTCGCACCGAGCGACACATGGCGAACGGTGCCGAACTGGACGAGTTCGCTGCCGACCTGCTGTGCCGTCGCCGCCGGCAGCATGTAGCTGACACGGTCGCCGAAATGGTCGTCGGCGGCGGAGATCACGCCGACTAGGCGCGTGCCGGCGGCGTCGGTGACCACGGCATCCATCGGGACATGGGCGTTTGTCGTGATCTGAACGACGCCGTGCACCGGCCCGCCGTTGGCTTCGACCCGGGTGGCCGTCGACGCGACACTTCCGGTGACGGAGGCTCGCCGGGAGCCGGCGATGGATGCGGTGATCGCCAGGCCGGACTCCGCCGGGCCGATCGGGACCGTGGGTGCGTCGAGCCCAGGTACGCGGAACGCGACGGCGCCGGTCTGTGGGTCGGCACCGACAAACGTCGCGTCCAGTGAGCGTGACTGCGTCGACCCCTGGAACTGCGCGACCCACGCTGTCGAGTCGGGACCGATCACTCCGGGCTCCGCGGCGACGACGACGGCGTCGTGCTCGTGCAGGGCGATGCCGGCGTACTCGCTCGCGCCAGCGGCGGTCTCGACGTGCACCACCACCGCCATGTGGAGCGCAGGCGTGGGGGCTGTGGTGGTTGTCGAGTCTTTCGCGAGCAGCGCGCCGATCGGCGCGAGCAGCCCGGCCGAGGTCACCGCGGCGATGGTGACGAGCGAGCCCAATGCCGCAGCGACCGCGGCGGTGCCCGGCGCCGTGGTCGACCGGCGGCGCGGCGGTCGCGCCGCGGGGTGTGGGCGACCGCCCGTTCGGACCTCCGACGGGTGCCGCCACAGTCGGTCGGCCTCGGGAGGCGGTGGGCGGAACTCCGGTCCGCCGGTGTCTGGATGGTCCTGCATGCCGCACTCGAAGTTACGGGGTGCAGCGGGTCACGCGAGCGCGGGCCGCGCCCGGTTGTGGCAGTTCGGCTCGGCCATTCGTGCCGACTCCCGTACCATGGCGGCGTGCCGAGCCCATCCGACAGCGAGACGTGGATCGATATCTCGCCGGACCCATTGCCTGTCGCTGCGGTGAACGAGTGGGCGAGCGTGCCGTCGTGCGGCGCGGTCGTGACCTTCGTGGGGACGGCGCGCGACCACTCGGTCGGGCGACCCGGGGTCACCCGGCTCGAGTTCGAGGCGTACGAGGAACAGGTCGTCACGGTCCTCGCGAGCGTGGCCGACGCCGCTCGGGGCCGATGGCCCGACCTCGGCCGGCTGGCGCTGCTGCACCGCGTCGGTCGGGTCGACCTCGGCGAGGCAGCGGTGGTGGTTGCCGCGTCGGCACCGCATCGCGATGCCGCCTTCGACGCGGCGCGGTTCGGAATCGACGAGTTGAAGGCGCGTGCACCGATCTGGAAGCGCGAGGCGTGGGCCGGGGGCACGGAGTGGGCGCTCGATCCGCAACACGTGGCGACGTCCGCGGAGACGCGCCCGTGACGGTCCCGGTCTTGTTCCTGCTCGCCGCCGTCGTCGCGTGCGTGGTCGGTGTCGTCGTGGTGGGCATCGCTCGCCGGTCGCGGCGAAGCGGCTCGACGTCGGTGTCGGAGTTCAGCGACCGGCTCGCCGCGCTCGCCCCCGATCGGGAGGAGGAGCGGCGCCGTGGCGCGTGACCTAGCGATCGATCTCGGCACCGCGAACACGCTGGTCTTCGCCCGCGGCGAGGGCATCGTGCTCAACGAGCCGTCGGTGATCGCGCTCAACAGCCGCACGCAACAGGTGCTGGCGATGGGCCGGGACGCATGGGAGATGATCGGGCGCACGCCCAGCTACATCGTGGCGGTGCGGCCGCTGCGCAAGGGAGCGATCACCGACTTCGAGGTCACCCAAGAGATGATCCGCCTGCTGCTCAAGCGCGTGGGCGTGAACCGCTTCAACCGGCCGCGCGTGGTGATTTGCGTGCCGTCGGCCATCACCGCCGTGGAGCGCCGGGCCGTCATCGAGGCGACGAAGCGGGCAGGGGCGGCCGCCGCCCACCTGCTCGAACAGCCCATGGCCGCGGCGATCGGCGCGGGCCTGCCGATCAACGAGCCGATCGCGAACATGGTGGTCGACATCGGCGGCGGCACCTCCGAGACGGCGCTCGTCTCGCTGGGAGGCATCGTCGCACTGCAGGCCGTGCGGGTCGGCTCGTTCGATCTCGACGCGTCGATCGTCACCTATATCCGGCGCGAGTACGGCATTGCGATCGGCGAACAGACGGCCGAAGAGATCAAGATTGCGATCGGGTCGGCCGCCGAGACCGAGGGCGAGTTCTGCGCAGAGGTTCGCGGCCGCGAGCTGATGTCGGGCCTCCCCCGCACGGTGGTGCTCACGCCGGACGAGGTTCGCGGCGCCATCTCCGAGCAGGTGGAGACGATGGTCGAATCGGTGGTGACGTGCCTCGGCGAGGCGCCGCCGGAACTGGCCCAGGATCTGCTGGCGCAGGGCATCCACCTCGTGGGCGGCGGTGCCATGTTGCGCGGCCTGGACCTTCGCCTCGCCAACGCCACCGGCGTCCCGGTACAGCTCGTGCGTCAGCCGCTCGAGTCGGTCGTTCTGGGCGCAGGACGCGTGATCGAGAACTACGAGCAGCTCAAGGTCATGTTCATGGACGCCCGTTCCTGATCGTCGCGACGCGAATCGCGGCACCGGAAGCCGGCAACCAACTAACCTCGGTCGATCTTCCGGGCGGCGGTCGAGGGGTCACAGCGGATCGCCGAGCAGTGAGGGGTCTGCGACGAATGAGCCTGCTTGAAGTCGAAGACGTGGAGGTTCGCTTCGGGGGCGTCGTGGCGCTCGCGAACCTCACGTTCTCGATCGCCGCGGGCGAGATCTGTGCGCTCATCGGTCCCAACGGCGCCGGCAAGACGACCCTGTTCAACGTGGTGAGCCGGCTCTACCAGCCGAGCCAAGGCGCGGTGCGTTTCGCCGGCACCGATCTCCTCGCTCTGCCGGCGCATCGGATCGCGGCCTCGGGGATCGCCCGCACGTTCCAGAACCTGGCCTTGATCCCCGGGCTGAGCGTGCTCGACAACGTGGCCGTGGGCGCACACGCAGCGACCTCCGCCGGATTCTGGCGCTCGGGACTGCGCCTCAACCGGGGCGAGGAGCGGCGGGTCCGCGCCGATGCGCTCGGGCTCCTCGACCGGCTCGGGCTCGCAGACCTCGCACAGCGGCCCTGCGCGGGGCTGCCCTACGGCACCCTGAAGCGGATCGAGCTCGCCCGGGCGATGGTGGCGCGCCCCCGATTGCTGCTGCTCGACGAGCCGGCCGCTGGCCTGACCCACGCCGAGGTGGACGAGTTGGGCGGGGTGATCCGGTCGCTGCGTGACGAGCACGATCTGACGGTGCTGCTCGTCGAGCACCACATGGGCATGGTCATGGGAATCTCCGACAACGTGGTGGTAATGGATCTCGGCGCCAAGATCGCCGAGGGTCCGCCTGCGGACGTGCAGGCGAATCCGGCCGTCATCGCCGCGTACCTGGGCGCACCGGTCGAGGAGGTCTGATGGCGCTGCTCGAGGTGCAGGGGCTCACCGCCGGCTACGGCATCGTGCAGGTGCTGTTCGGCCTCGATTTCTCGGTCGACGCGGGGGAGGCCGTGGTGATCCTCGGAGCGAACGGCTCGGGCAAGACCACCACGCTCCGGGCCGTCAGCGGCATGATCGCGGCGGGCGGAGCGGTTCGTTTCGACGGTCGGAGCGTGCGCGGCATGCGCCCCGATCGTCTCGTCGCGGCCGGCGTGTCGCACGTGCCCCAGGGTCGGGGAACGATCAGCGACCTGACGGTCGACGAGAACCTGCGGGCGGGTGCCTACTCGCGGCGCGACCGCGGCATCGCCGCCGACATCGAGCACTGGTATTCCGTCTTCCCCCGCCTCGGCGAACGGCGCGACCAGGCGGCCGGATCGATGAGCGGAGGCGAGCAGCAGATGCTCGCCATCGCCCGCGCCTTCATGAGCCGGCCCCGCCTCGTGTTGCTCGACGAGCCGTCCCTCGGCTTGGCGCCGCTGGTGACCCGCGAGGTGTTCGACCGCGTCGGCGACCTCGTGCGCGACACGGGCACAGCGGTCCTCGTGGTCGAACAGAACGCAAACCTCGCGCTCGCCTTTGCGAGCCGCGCCTATGTGTTGGAGGCCGGGCGCATCGTCAATCAGGGATCGTCGGACGAGCTGCGCGGTGACGAGTCGATCCGACAGGCGTACCTCGGGAGCTGACATGTCGGAACTGCTGCAGTACGTCTTCATCGGATTGGGCAACGGGGCCGTCTACGCCATGGTGGGCCTCGGGCTCGTGGTGATCTATCGCTCGACCGGTCTGCTGAACTTCGCGCAAGGAGAGCTGGCGATGTTCGCCACCTTCGGCGTGTGGACGCTGCACGAGGCCGGCCTGCCGATCTGGCTTGCGCTGCTGGGAGGCATGGCGATCGGCTTCGCGATCGGAGCGATCGTGCATCAGGTGGTGGTACGGCCGGTCGGCGACCCGCACCAGAAGCCGCTCGCCGTGGTGATCGTCACCATCGGTCTGTTCCTCGGATTCAACGCGCTTGCGCAGCTGATCTGGGGAACGAACGAGAAGGAGTTCGCGACCTTGTTCGGCAACTCCGAGGTCGACGTGTTGGGCACGCTCGTCGATTGGCAGAAGCTCGGTGCGCTCGGAATTCTCGCCGCCGAGGCCCTGGTGTTCTGGGTCATCTTCCAGAAGACGAAGGTCGGGCTCGGCATGCGGGCCGTGGCATCGAACCCCGAGTCCTCCGCGCTGGTCGGCATTCCCGTGACCCGGATCCTGATGATCGGGTGGGGGCTCGCGGTGTCCGTCGGCGCCGTCGCTGGTGCCGTATGGGCTCCCACACCCGGTCTCAGTTCCAACCTGATGCAACTTCCGCTGATCTACGGATTCGCGGCCATCACGCTCGGTGGCTTCGACTCGTTCGTCGGTGCGGTGGTCGGAGGGCTGTTCGTCGGGGTGCTCACCGACGTGGTCCCGCGCTACGTCGATGCCTTCGAGAAGATGACGTTGGCCCCCGCCTTCCTGGTGATTCTCGTGGTCCTGTTGGTCCGCCCGCAGGGCATCTTCGGCCGGAAGGTGGTGAGCAGGGTATGAGTGCCGCCAGCCGCCTTCGCGACACGCGCAGCATCATCGTCGTGAGCGGTGTGCTCGTGGTCGTCGTGCTTGCACTCCCGCAGGTGCTCGACGCGTTCTGGACGCGGCGGATCACGCTGTGGATCCCCCTCGCCCTCGCCGCGCTCGGACTGAATCTGCTCACCGGGTACAACGGGCAGATCTCGGTCGGGCACGGCGCGCTGTACGGCGTCGGCGCCTACAGCACGGCCCTCATCCTGAACGAGTGGAAGTGGCCGCAGCTTGCTGCAATCGCCGCCTCCGCCGTGATCTGCTTCGTCGCGGGTGTCGCAGTCGGCCTGCCGGCGCTGCGGATCAAGGGGCTGTATCTGGCGCTGGTGACGTTGGCGGTCGCCACGTTGTTCCCCCAAGTCCTCGAGCAGTTCTCCGGCACGACCGGCGGCAGTGCCGGTCTCGCGATCACCAACCAGGAGATGAACCGTCGCGGTGTGCTCGCCGATCGAGCGATCCGCGTCGAGGCGCCGACGTGGACCGGGCTCGCGGATGACCAATGGGCGTACTACGTCTTCCTGGCCGTGGCCGCGCTGTGCTTCCTGGTGGTTCGCAACCTCGTGCGAAGCCGTGTGGGCCGTTCGATGATCGCCATCCGCGACAACGAGGTGGCAGCCGAGGTCAGCGGCGTGAACGTGGCGATCGTGAAGGTGCTGACCTTCGGCGTGAGCGCGGCGCTCGCGGGCGTCGGCGGGGCGATCTTCGCGATCCTCCAGGCGCGGGTGTCGTCGGGCTCGTTCACCCTCGTGGCGTCGCTCTACTTCCTTGTCGCTGTGGTCGTCGGCGGCTCGGCAAGCATCGCCGGCCCCGCGATCGGCGCTGTCGCCATCGGCGTGTTCCAGGACGTCGTGACGCCTGCGCTCCCCGAGAGCGTGACTCCGTGGGACTTGAACGCCAAGGCGGCCACGCCGCTCATTCTCGGCACGATGCTGATTTTGCTCATGCTCGCCGCTCCGGGTGGCATCGTGGGCTCGGCTCGACAACTCCGTGCCCGGCTTGCGGTGCGTGCCCAACGCCCCGCCGACGGCCCGATTCCGACCCCCACCACAGGAGGTACCCCATGAAGCGAACCCCGATGAGGCACGGAGCGGCGACGCTCGCCGTCGCGTTGCTTGCCCTGAGCGCGTGCGGCCGCGACGCCGAAACGAAATCGACCGACACCGGCGACGACGGCGACACCACGTCGACCGAGTCGGGGGGCGGATTCATCGATCCGGCCCAGGATTGCTCCGACTACGACGGCACGGCTGGCATCACCGGCGACACGATCAAGATCGGTACGGTCCGCCCGGCCTCGGGTCCGTACGCCATCTACGACACGGTCACCAAGGGCCTCGAAGCGCTCGTCACGGCCACCAACAACAAGGGCGGCGTCAAGGCGGGCGACGGCAAGACCTACAAGCTCGAATTGGTGAAGGGCGACGACGGCTACGACCCGGCGCGCACCCCGGCCGAGGTCGAGCGCCTGGTGGACCAGGAGAAGGTGTTCGCGATCGTCGGCGAGATCGGCACCTCGAACAACCTGGCTGTACGCCAGACGCTCAACGACAAGTGCATCCCGTCGATCGGGCTCGCGACCGGATCGACCGAGTGGGGCAAGGCCAAGGAGTACCCGTGGTTCATCGGCGGGCTCCCGTCGTACGCCACCGAGGCGCATCACCTGATGGAGTGGCTGAAGAAGGAAAAGCCGGCGGCCAAGATCGCTCTGCTCTACCAGGACGACGACTTCGGCAAGGCCTACCAGGCGTCGATCGAGTCGTCGATCAAGGGCTCCGACATCACGATCGTGGCCGAGGAGAGCTTCAACCCGCTGACCGAGACCTCGCCGGAATCGAAGGTGGCGGCGTTGTCGGCGTCGGGGGCCGATGTGTTCTTCGTGGGCATCGGTGGCTCGCCCTGCCCCGCTGCGGTGAAGGCGGTCCCCGCCAACTGGACGCCGCTCACGTTGGTGTCGGTGACCTGCACCGGCAAGCTGGCCATGGCCCTCGCCGGCGGCAAGGACGAGGGGCTGGTCGCCGTGCAAGCGACCTACGACCCGGGCACAGCGGCCGACCAGTCGAACCCGAAGATCAAGGCCTTCTTCGACGAGGGCGGCGCCGCCGGTCTCAGCCAGGGTGATCTGGAGGGCGGCATCGCTGCCGCCGGCTGGGGCTTCGGGTCGATGTTCGTGAAGGGACTGGAACTGACCGACACGGTCGATCGGGCGTCGCTCATGAACGCGTTGTGGCAACTCGACGGCGTGAACTACGGCCTCATGCTCGACGACGCGAAGGCGTCGACCAAGGGCGGGGACGATCCGTGGGTGATCGAGGATCTCCGGATCGTCAAGCGCCAAGCGGGCTCGTGGAACGAGATCGCTCCGCTCACCTCCTACGACGGCACGTCGAACGACTTCGCGGGCTGACGGTCCCGTCGCCAGTTCAACCAGGTCTCGGCCGTCGTCCCGCCTTGGCGGGCGGCGGCCGAGCCGCGTTCTAGCCGTGCTCGTCGGCCCCGGGCCCGCTGGGGATCGGGCCGCCGATGGCGAGCAGTTCCTCGGCCGCCTGGCGAACCTGCCAGTCGCGGTCGTGGGTCAGCCGTTCCAGCTCGGCGTCGACCTCATCGCCGTCGAACGCGACAAGGGCGAGCACGGCGCGGCGCCGCACAGCGGCCACGTCGGAGCACGCCGTGAGGACCGCGGCCCGGCCGCCCGCGGCGCCGATCGATCCGAGGGCCGCGACCGCCGCCTCGCGCACCAGGGCATCGCTGTGCGACGTGGCGACGCGTGAGAGCCGCTCGACGACGGCATCGCGGGCGTCGTCGGTGGGATCGGATTCGCCGGCGCAGAACGCCGCGACCTCGGCCACCATGTCGTTGTCGTCGTCGAGCGCTCGCAGGACGGCGTCGGCGAAACCGGGTCGCCAGTGTCCGCCGAGGAGCCGCAGCGCGCGAGCGCGCGTGTGCGGCGATGGGTCGGCGAGTGCAGCGCTCAGATCCTCATCGGTGAGCGCTCCGCAGCGAGCGAGCGCTCCGAGGGCCGTCGCCCGCGTCGCCGGGTCGGGCGACAGGAGGGCAGGTCGTGCATCGCCAGGGTTCGACGTGTGTCCGGCGGTGGCAGCGATCAACCGAAGGGGAGAAGGTGGGTCGAAAGACCTAGAATTTTCCCCGTGTCGGTTTTTCACGACGCGAGCGTAGACTTTGAAACCTCACTTGACGGCACGAGGAGGCGGCGGCCATGTCGCATATGGTGATCTTTCAGACCCCTGAGGGAAACCCCGGCTACAACCAGTTCGAGACGGTGGCAGAGGCGGTGGCGTTTGTCGAGAAGCTTCGGAACGAGCAATTGGTCGAAAACGCGCGGATCTTCGCTCTCGAGGAGCTGAAGTTCGACTTCCGACCGTACTATCGCGTCGAGCTGACCGCATTGGAGCGGGCGGCCGGCCAGACCAACGGCGCGCCCGTGGCTGCGGCCGCAATGGCGCCTCCAGCCGCGGCTCCGGCTCCGGCTCCGGCTCCGGCTCCCCCGGCCCCCGCTCCGCAGCCCGCCCCCACCACGGCAACGGCACCGCCGCCGCCGGCTCCCACGCAGGCGCCGGTGGCTCCTGCGCCCGCTCCGATCGCAGCGGCGACCGCAACGGTGCCCGGCGACGAGAACGCACCGGTCGGGGCAGCCCCGTTCGCGGCGGCCGGAGGCGACGCCGAGCGCAAGCGCGGCGGCCTGTTCGGCCGCTGAGGCGTCATCGCTGATCGGGACGCACCCGATCCAGTCCAGAACGTGCCAAGGAAGGCGGATGCCGACGGGCGTCCGCCTTTGGCGCGCCTGAAGGGAATCCCACGTGGATGGTGCGCCGTCAGCCGAGAAACAGGCTGAGTACGAAGATCGCGCCGCCGATGACCACCGCGAGCGTTGCTCCGAGACCGGCCATGATCACAAGGAGTCCGATGACCGCACGGCCCCGTTCCCACCACCGAATGGCGACGGGGCCTGCGTCGGGTCGCTGAAGTGACCCTTGGGTGACCGGCCGGGCAACGCTGCGTGCGGCCGATACGGTGGGCGCTTCGTTGTCCGACGCTGCGATGGGATCATGGCCGAACAGCACGAATCGAACGTAGAAGGTGCCGGCGCCGAGCAGCGCGAATCCGATGAACAACGTCCAGCCCATGACCCGATGAGCGTATCCGCCGTGGACGTTGTGGCGGCAGACGGTCGGCCGGCTCGGCGCCGTCGGCGTTTCGTGCTGTGGGGCGTGTGCGGCGTGCTCGTCGTCGCGCTCGCGGCGGCGTTCATCGTCCCGTTGCCGTACTACGTCGACGCTCCGGGGCAGGTCACCGGAACCGAGCCGCGGATCTCGGTGTCGGGCCGCCAGTCGTTCGCGACACCCGGTCGGGTGATGTTCACCACCGTCAGCCAGCAGCAGGCGACGGCGGCCCTGCTGGTTCGGTCGTGGCTGGACGACACGATCGACACGATCCCCGACGAGGTTGCGGTGCCCTCGGGGAACCGCACGAAGGAACGGGTCTTCGAGCAGCGCATGATGGACCAGTCGAAGGAGACCGCCGTTCGCGTTGCGCTCGATCGGCTGGGAATCGACTACGAGGCGTCGGGCGGGGGAGCGTTCATCGCCGCGTTCCTGCCCGGGTTCGAGGCGGAGCACCGCCTGTTCCAGGGCGATGTGATCGTGGCGGTCGACGGCACTGAGGTGCACACCGTCGACGACGTCGCGAACGCGATGAAGGGCCGGGCGGTCGGCTCGGTTGCCGTGCTCACGGTGCGACACCGGGCCGACGGATCGACCGATGATGTGGAGATCCCGCTCGGTCGAAACCGCGACGACGAAAGCCGCGGCTACCTCGGCGTCGCCCTCGAGACGGCCAACCCCTCGTTCGACTTCCCCTTCAAGGTGGAACTCGACTCGGGCAATGTGATCGGACCGTCAGCCGGGCTGGCGTGGACGTTGGGGATCGTCGATCGGCTGACGCCTGGCGACCTGACCGACGGGCGCCGCGTCGCGGTGACGGGAACGATCGATTCCGCCGGCAATGTCGGTCCGATCGGGGGCATCGCGCAGAAGGCCGAGGGGGCGAAACAGGCCGGTGCGACCGTCTTCCTGTATCCGGCGGCGACCCCGAAAGCCGAAGTTGCCCGCGTGCGCCGGATCGCGAACGGCGATCTCGACCTGCACGCGGTCGCGACGGTGGACGACGCGCTCGAGGTTCTCGGCTTCGACGGCGCCGGGCAGCGCTGATCGCCGCCGATCCGGCGATCCTGGGGGGATACGCCATCGCTTGGTGTGCGACTTCTAGCATCGGGACATGGCGTTCCTCCGCGGTCCAATCGAACCTGATGAGGTCGTCGGGCGGGAGTTCTCCAGGGTTCGCCGCGGCTACGACCCGGCGGAAGTGCGAGAGGTGCTGGCGTCGCTGGCAGCCGAGATCCGACGCCTGACCCAGACGATCGGCGACCTCGAATCGACCGTCTCCGACCTGGAGCGCCGGGCGGTCGATCCGGCCTCGCTCGAGCCCGAGGTCATCGCCTCGCTGCTCGGCGAGGAGACGGTTCGGGTCATCAACGCGGCTCGTGAGGCCGCCGCCGAGATCCGCTCGAAGGCCGAGGAGAACGCCGCTCGTGTCGTGCGCGACGCCTACGAACGCGCCAACCGCATCACGCGGGAGGCCGGCGAGGAGCGCGAATCGGCGCGGACGGACGCCGCCTCGATGCTGGCGGCAGCTCGGACCGAGGCGGATCGGCTGGTCGCCGATGCGACGACCCAGGCCGAGCACGTGCGCTCGCGTGCCGAGTCCGACGCCGGCGAGCTGCGCGGCGAAGCCGAGTCGGTCCTCGGCGAGCGAACCGCTGCGGCCGACGCGGAGGCGCTGCGGATCACGACCGAGGCCGAGACCACGCGCGACGCCGCCGACGAGTACGCGGCAGCGACCCGCGGCGGAGCCGACGCCTATGCCGACGAGGTCCGTCGCGCTGCCGACGTCTACTCCGAGGAGCAACGATCGGGCGCCGACGCGTACGCATCGGAGACGCGGCGGCGTGCCGACGAGGAGGCCGAACGCCGGCTCACCGCCGCCGACGAGACGGTCGCGGCGCGCCTCGCGGCGGCCGAGCAATCGGCGGTCGCTGCAGTGGACGACGCCCGCGAGGCGGGGCGGCAGATGCTGGTGGAGGCGCGGGAGGCGCGGGAACGAATCCTGCGCGACCTTGCCGAGCGCCGACTGTCGGCACGGCGTCAGCTGGAGGCGCTGCGGGCGGGCCAGGAGCAGCTGTTGGCGACGCTGCGCTCGTCGCGTGCATCGTTCGACGGCGTGCTGGACGAGGTGCGCTCCGCCGTGCCTGCCGCCCGCGAGGCCGCCGACGGTGCTGCTCGCTCGGTCGTCGAAGACGTCGATCTCGCGGTCGAGGAGCTGGCCGCGGAGCTCGACGAAGCGGCATCGACCGGGGGCGGCGACGGGCGCGGCGAGCTGACCGCGGTCGATGTGGTGGACGGGCCGGTCGAGCTGCGCGGGGGCGATCGCGATTCCGATCGGGTCCGGCCGTTGGAGGCGGGCGGGGAGCCGTTCGAGGACGGTGACGCCAACGAGGTTGCCCACGATCTCGACGTGCAGTCCGACCGCGACGAGGGCGAGGGCGAGGGCGATCTCGACGACCGCGACGTCGACGAGGGCGATCTCGAGGGCGAGGGCGATCTCGACGGTGCGGGCGGAGCGGAGCGCTCGACAGCCGACGGCACGGGGGCCGACGACGCGCTGCCCGCCGGGGTTCGCCGTGGTGCCGAGCCGGACGGTGAGCCCCCTATCGACGCCGCCGAGGAGATCGGCGAGGCCGGCGCAGAGCCCGAGCCGATGCCGGAACGCGAGGCGGGGCACCTGCGGTTGGTGTCGTCCTCGCCCGCGCCGACGTTCGACGACGACGAGTCGATCGACGACCTGGACGACCCCGTTGACCACGACGAGGTCGATGTCGAAGACCTTGGGGTCAAGCTTCCGACGGTGCCGTCGTCGGGTCCCTTTGTGACATCGATCGCGGATCACGCCGGCGAGGCAGGGTCGCCGGCGGGTGACTTGCCGGCGGGTGACTCCCCGGCAGGCGATTCCTCAGCAGCCGAGGCGAGCGACGGTGTCGGCGCCCGAGTGATCGCCTTCGAGCCTCCGTTGTCGGCGACCGTAACGGACACCCAGGAGCACGACGTCGACGCGCTGTTCGCTCGGCTGCGGGCCGACGAGCCGGAGCCTCAGGCCGACGATCCCGACGCCGACGCCGACGCCGACGCCGACGCCGACGCCGACGCCGACGCCGACGCAGACGCGTCGATCGACCCGGCGGCACGCCTCGATGCGGCCGATGATCCCGCAGCCGAGAGGCGTGCCGCGGGCGATGACGCATTCGTGGACCTCGCCCGCAGCGAGGCCGCCGTCGCGATACCGGTGAGCGAGGAGACCGCCGCGGGCTCGTCGCTCGTGAGGATCTCACCCGAGCGGTCGGCCGAGATCCTCGCGGTGCGCGATCGGGTGGTCAGCGACATTCCTGCGTCGGTCGCTCGTCGACTCAAGCGTGAGTTCGCCGACCTCGAGAACGAGTTGCTCGACGAGGTGCGCCGGGCTCGCCGCGGCGTCGATCCGGTGGACCTTCTGCCCGACGCCGACGAGCTCGTCGAGCGCTTCCTCGGCGGGCTCGGCAATGAGGTCGCAGAACTCGTCGACGGGGCGCGTGAATTCGTCGACGACCTCGCGGGTCCGGCCACGCCGGTATCGGCCGCCGAGATCGAGTCCGACCTGCGACACATCGTCGGCGACGCGCTTGCGTCGCCCGTTTCGCTCCGCCTCGGCCGCGCCGCAACACAGGACGACGACGGCGGGGACGTCGTCGATCGCCTCCGCCTCGCCTTCCGGGAATGGCGCCGGGAGCGATTGGCCGACGTTGCGGGCGACCTTGCGACGGCGGTGCTCAACGTGGCGGTCCAGGCATCGCTCGGGCGCACCGGTTCGGCGTGCTGGGTGGTCGACTCCGCCGGTGCACCGTGCCCCGATGCCGAGGACAACTCGCTCGGAGGCGCCGTGCGCTGCGGCTCGCCGTTCCCCACCGGCGACCTGGCGCCGCCGGCACATGCCGGTTGCCGCTGCCAACTCGTGCCGGTTGCCGCAGTGCTGCAAACGCTCGTCGGCGGCTGACGGCGACCGGGGGCTCACGCTTCCTCCGCGTAGAGTGCGGAGGTGAGTCCGTCTCAAGGTGTGGTGAGCGCTCGCCGCTCGGGCCGATCGCGCACGATCGGTGTGGTCGTAGCGATCGTGGTCGTCGTGCTCGTGCTGTCGGCTCGCTCGATCGCGTCGATGGTGACCGATCTGTGGTGGTTCCGTTCGCTCGGGCAGAGCGATGTCTGGGTGACGCGCCAGGTGGTGCAGATCGTTCTGGCCGTCGCGTTCTCGCTGGTCTTCTTCGTGCTGTTGTGGGCGAACATGACGATCGCGGAGCGGCTCGCTCCGGCGGTGCGCCCGCGCGGTCAACGCGACGAACTCGTCGTTCGGTACCGGGAACTCGTCGACTCTCGTCAGCGGTTCGTCTACGTCGCGGTGTCGGCGCTGTTCGCCGTGATCGCCGGGATGGGCGCGTCCGGGGAATGGCGATCGTGGTTGCTGTTCCGCCACGGCGGCGAGGTCGGCCAGGTGGATCCGCTCCACCATGTCGACCTGGGGTTCTACCTGTTCAAGCTGCCGTTCCTGTCGTACGTGGTGGGCTGGCTGTTCGCGGCGATGGTGATCGTGGTCATGGTGGTCGCGGTGGTGCACTACTTGAACGGCGCCCTTCGGATCCCGGGTGTCGGCGGTGTGGTGAGCGGACGGGTCAAGGTGCACCTGTCGCTGCTGTTGGCCGGCTTGGCGCTCGTGCGGGGCGCCGACCACTGGCTCGACCGGTATCGGTTGACGTTCTCCGAGCGTGGGACGGTGACCGGGGCGCTGCACACCGATGTCAACGCGTCGCTGCCGGCGGCCGAACTGCTGACGATCGTGTCGGTGTTCTGCGCCGGCCTCCTCGTGGTCAACATCCGCCGCCGGGGTTGGGGGCTGCCCATGGTGGCCGTGGGGCTGTGGGCCGTGGTGTCGATCGTTGCGTCGGGCCTCTATCCGGTCGTCGTCCAGCGGTTCGTGGTGTCACCCGAGCAGTCCAAGCTCGAGCGCCGCTATCTCGAACGCAACATTGCGGCCACCCGCTCATCGTTCGGACTCGCCGATGTCGAGGTGCACGGGTACGACTACGAGGAGGCGCTGTCGAGCGACGCGGTCGAAGCCAACACGGCGACGTTGCGCAACATTCGCCTCCTCGATCCGGCGGTGGTGACGCGCAGCTTCAACAGCCTGCAGGCGAAGGCCGGGTACTACGAGTTCTCCGACCTCGACGTCGATCGCTACGACATCGACGGTGCCCTGACACAGGTTCTGATCTCGACGCGCGAGCTGAAGCGAGACGCGATTCCTTCCGACACGTGGGAGAGCACGCACCTTCGCTACACCCACGGCGTTGGCGTGGCGATGGCACCGGCCAACCACGTGGATGCAGACGGCCTGCCGGCGTTCGTCGCTGGAGGCGTGCCCACGCGGGTCGACAAGACGGTGGAGGGCGTCTCGCTCAAGCGTCCGCAGGTGTACTTCGGCGAAACGGCGTCGTCGGGCCTCGACGACGACTATGCGATCGTCGACACGAACCTGGAGGAACAGGACCACCAGTTCGCGGGCGATGGGGGTGTTCGCGTCGATGGCACCCTCGGGCGGCTCGCGTTCGCGCTGCGCTTCGGCGACCTCGACCCGCTCATCTCGAACTACGTGACCGACGAGTCGCGGGTGCTGTATGTCCGCAACGTGCGCGACCGCGTGGAGTCGCTCGCACCGTTCGTGAGCTGGGACGCCGACTCGTACCCCGTGCTCGTGAACGGCGGCATCTCGTTCGTGATCGACGGATACACGACGGCCGACACGATGCCGTACTCGCAGCGCGTGCTCCCCGAGGTCGACGCCGACTCGGGGCTGTACGGCCAGCAGATCAACTACGTCCGCAACTCGGTGAAGGCGGTGGTCGATGCCTACTCGGGCGAGACGCATCTCTACCGAGTCGACGAGTTCTACCCCGACGGACCCGACCCGGTGATCGCCGCGTATCAGCGTGCATTTCCCACGTTGATCGAGGACGGCAAGCTCCTGCCCGAGGCCCTGCTCGCGCACCTGCGGTATCCCGAGGACTTCTTCCGAGTCCAGACGCAGATGTGGACGCGGTATCACCTCACCGACCCCGACGCGTTCTACTCGCGTGAGGACGGTTGGTCGGTCGCCGTGCAACCGCCGAGTTCGATCGATGCCCAGGTCACGAGCGCGCAGACGAACGAGGTCACGCCGTACTACCTGCAGATGCGCTTGCCCGATGAGCGGTCGGACGAGTTCGCGCTGCTCCGGCCGTTCGTGCCGTACACCTCGGCAAACGGGTCGCCCCGCAAGCAGCTCACGGCGTTCATGGTGGCGCGGAGCGACCCGGGCCGATACGGGCGCCTCGAGGTGTTCGAGATGTCGGAGGGACGCTCGAAAGGGGAGCTCGTTGCGAATCGCAACGTGGCCGGCCCGCTCGCCGCACACGAGGCGATGGTGTCGGACACGAAGAGCCGGTTCACCGAGCAGCTCACTCTTTTGAACGGCCGCGGCGGAGGGTCGCGTGCGACGCTCGGGAACATGGTCATGGTGCCCGTGGGGAGGAGCCTGCTCTACGTGCGGCCGGTCTACGTCGCCGGCGACGCGGAGGGCTCGGCGAACCCGTTGCGCCTGGTGGTGGTGTGGGTGAACGGCCAGGTGGCCGTCGGTGACACGCTCGACGATGCGTTGGCCGACCTGTTCCCCGAAGCGAACCTCGGCCCGGCGGAGGGAACCGCCGATCCGGCCGATCCGGCGGACCCGGCGGACCCGGCCGACCCCGACACGCCGACCGCGTCTGGGGCCGACGAGTTGCTCGCGCAGGCGATCGATCTCTTCGACCAGGCGGACGCGGCGCTTCGAGCCGGCGGCCCCGACAGCCTCGGCGACTACCAGCGGCTGGTGGACGAGGCCGCAGCGAAGGTGCAGTCGGCCTATTCGAGCCTCGCTCCCACGTCCGCACCGGCTGGGTGAACCTCAACGGTGACCCGTGCAGTGGGGTCCGTGCCAACTACCATCCGGCGCCGTGACTGCCCTGATGCTGGCCGCCGGGGGATTCCTCGATCCCAAACAACTCCTGAGCAACGGCGGCTATGCGCTGCTGTTCCTCATCATCTTCGCCGAGTCGGGCCTGCTGGTCGGGTTCTTCCTCCCGGGCGATTCGCTGCTCTTCACGGCGGGTGCGATCGCGGCGGGTGCGTTCGCCCCGCACCTCGATGTCGATTTCAACGTCGTCGTGCTGTGCGTCGGCTGTTTCCTCGCTGCGGTCATCGGCGATCAGGTCGGGTATCTGATCGGGGCGAAGGCCGGGCGTCGGCTCTTCAACCGACCCGACTCGCGCCTGTTCAAGAAGGAATACGTCGACAAGGCCGAAGGGTTCTTCGCGAGGTACGGTGCGAAGGCGATCGTGCTCGCCCGATTCGTGCCGGTCGTGCGGACCTTCGTTCCGACGGTGGCCGGCGTGTCACGGATGAACTACCCGCTGTTCCTGCGCTTCAACCTCATCGGCGGGCTGATCTGGGGGGTCGGGGTCACGTTGCTCGGCTACCTGTTCGGCAACATCTCCTACGTCAAGGAGAACTTCGAGATCGCGATCCTCGGCGTGGTGGTGCTCAGCCTTGCGCCGATCCTGTTCGAGGTGCTGTCGCACCGTCGTTCTGCTGGTCAGTCGTAGCGGTCCGCCCGGTCGACGGGTTGCCGGGGCCCGTGGCGTTCGACGGTTGTGTTGCCGTTGCGTTTGACGCGGTGAATCCGCCTGGGCTGGACTTGCCCGACGGTTTTCTCTTCGTGGGCCGAATTGCCGCGCCCGATCGAGAGGAGATGGCCAATCGACGTCCGTTGACGCAGTGACTCCGCCCGGATCGCCGTCACCGACCAGGGAAGGAACCAGCCAATGAGTGGTCTTGTGGCTGCCGAGGGGAGCTACCAGCTCTTCGAACTCGATGGCGCCGCGTGGATGTGGCTCGGGATCAGCGGCGGTGTCGCTGTGCTCGCGCTGCTCGTCGGCCTCGCCATGATGAAGGGCGTCCTCGCACTTCCGACCGGCACCGAAGAGATGCAGACGATCGCCGGCGCGGTGCAGGAGGGCGCGATGGCCTACATCCGCCGTCAGTTCCGCACGATCGGAATGATCGTGATCCCGGTGGCGATCGTCGTGTTCGCGACGTCCGACGAGATCAAGCGGCTCGCCGGTGCGACCGCCGACATGAGCAGCAGCCTGTCGTTCGGGGCGTCCGGCGGGTTCCGCACGGTCGCGTTCCTGATCGGTGCGTCGGCTTCCGGCTTCATCGGCTTCCTGGGCATGTGGCTTTCGACCCGGGCCAACCTGCGCACGGCTGCCGCCGCGCAGACCGGCTCGATGAACGCAGCGATGCAGGTCGCCTTCCGGGCGGGCGGCACGATCGGCCTGTTCACCGCCGGGCTCGGTCTGCTGGGTGCCACGGCAATCATCGTCGTGTTCCGCAACACCGCCTCGGTGATCCTCGTCGGCTTCGGATTCGGCGGCTCGCTGCTTGCGCTGTTCCTGCGCGTCGGCGGCGGCATCTTCACCAAGGCCGCCGACGTTGGCGCCGACCTGGTGGGCAAGGTCGAGGCGGGCATCCCCGAGGACGACCCCCGCAACCCGGCCACGATCGCCGACAACGTGGGCGACAACGTGGGCGACTGCGCCGGCATGGCGTCCGACCTGTTCGAGAGTTTCGGCGTGACGCTTGTGGCATCGATCATTCTCGGCGTCTCCGCGTTCAGTTCGGGAGGCCTTGGGCTCAGCGGTGCGAACGCGGCGAAGGGCCTGATCTTCCCGCTTGCGGTCGTGGCGCTCGGACTCGTGTCGTCGATCGTGTCGATCTACCTGGTCAAGGCCAACGAGGGTGAGACCGATGCGCTCAAGCCCATCAATCGTGGCCTCAACATCGCCTCGATCCTGGCGCTCATCGGTGCCGCGATCGTCGCGTTCGGCTACGTCGGCAACCCCGCCGGGTCGAAGGTCTCCAGCCCGAACGTGCGCATGTTCGCCGCCGTGCTGGTGGGCGTGGTGCTCGGCCAGGCGGCCAGTCGTATCACGCAGTACTTCACGTCGAGCCAGTTCAAGCCGGTGAGAGACATCGCCGACTCGGGCAAGACCGGCCCGGCAACTGTCGTGCTCTCCGGGATCAGCGCAGGCCTCGAGTCGGCGGTGTGGGCGGCGGTCGCGATCTGCGTCGCCATCGGCGCCGCGCTGGCCCTCGGCGGCGGCAACTCGCACTTCAGCCTCTACCTGGTAGCGCTCACCGGCATCGGCATGTTGTCGACCACGGGCATCGTCGTCGCCGAGGACACGTTCGGCCCGATCGCCGACAACGCGCAGGGCATCGCCGAGATGGCCGGCGTGTTCGAGGGGCGGACCGAGGAGATCCTCGACGGCCTCGACACGGTCGGCAACACCACCAAGGCGGTCACGAAGGGCTTCGCGATCGGCACGGCGGTCATCGCAGCGGTTGCACTCTTCGCTTCGTTCACCGAGACGATCGGTGGCGGCGGTGTGATCGACATCGCCGAGCCGAAGACGTTCATCGGCGCGATCATCGGCGGTGCAGTCGTGTTCCTCTTCTCGGGCCTCGCGATCGTCGCGGTGAGCCGTACGGCCGGCGTGGTGGTCGAAGAGGTCCGTCGCCAGTTCCGCGAGAAGCCCGGAATCATGGACTACACCGAGAAGCCGGACTACGGCCCGGTCATCGACATCTGCACCAGCGCGGCGCTCCGCGAACTCGCGACGCCTGCCCTGCTCGCCGTGCTCACGCCGGTGGTGGTGGGCTTCGGCATCGGCAAGTTCGCGCTCGGCGCGTACCTGGTGGCCGCGATCGTGGTCGGCATGCTGATGGCGAACTACCTGTCGAACGCCGGCGGGGCGTGGGACAACGCCAAGAAGTTCGTCGAGGAAGGCAACCACGGCGGCAAGGGTTCCGAGGTGCACAAGGCGGTCGTGATCGGCGACACCGTCGGCGATCCGTTCAAGGACACCGCCGGCCCGGCGATCAACCCGCTGATCAAGGTGATGAACCTGGTCGCGCTGCTGATCCTGCCCGCGATCCTCAAGCTCGAGGACGACAGCATCCGCTACGTCATCGCCGGCGCGGCGCTGGTGGTGATCATCGGTTCGGTCATGTTCTCGAAGCGGGCCGGCCAGGGCCTCAAGGCGGCGTGATGTCGGCGGTGCCCGCCGGCACGGACGGCCCGGTGCGGGTCGATCGTGTCGGCGCGGTCACCGTCGTGACCATCGATCGACCGGCGGCCCGCAACGCCGTCGACGGTCCAACGGCCGCCGCGCTGCACGACGCGTTCGTGGCGTTCGATGCCGACGCCGACTCGTCGGTCGCGGTGCTGTCGGGTGCCGCCGGAACGTTCTGCGCCGGAGCCGACTTGAAGGCGATGGGTTCCGAGCGCGCCAACCCGGTGCACATCGGTGCCGGCACGCCTGGACCGATGGGCCCGACGCGGCTCAACCTGTCGAAGCCGGTGATCGCGGCGGTCGAGGGGTACGCGGTCGCCGGTGGGCTGGAGCTCGCCGTGTGGTGCGACCTGCGCGTGGTCGCCGAGGACGCCGTGTTCGGCGTGTTCTGTCGCCGCTGGGGCGTGCCGTTGATCGACGGCGGCACGGTGCGATTGCCGCGCCTGGTGGGCGCGTCGGTCGCGATGGACCTGATCCTGACCGGTCGGCCGGTCGACGCCGCCGAGGCGCTGCGCATCGGGCTCGCCAACCGGGTCTGCGCGTCGGGACGCGCCCTGGCGACGGCCGTCGAGTTGGCGGAGCACCTCGCCGCGTTCCCACAGACCTGCCTGCGCGCCGATCTGGTGTCGGCCCGCGCCGCGTTCGACGCGCCGGTCGCGGACCGGCTGCTCACCGAGGCCCGCGACGGGCTGGCGGCGCTCCGGTCCGGCGACACGCGGGCGGGCATCGCGCGGTTTGCCGCGGGAGCCGGCCGCGGCGGTTCGTTCGAGGGCTGACGCGTTCCGGCATCGACGAGGGGCGCGGATCGGCGGCAGGGGCCCGCGCCGGTCTGGCATCCTTCATCGCCACACCACTCCGACCCCACTTCCTGGAGACCGCATGATTCTCGTGACCGGCACCATCACCTTCGACGCCGACAAGACCGACACGCTGTTGTCGGCGGTCGCCGAGCTCGTTCCGGCGACCCTCGCCGAGGAGGGCTGCGTCGACTACGGCTTCTGGTTGTCGCCGACCGAGCCGGGCGTGGTGCGGGTGGTCGAGCAGTGGGCCGACGAGGCGGCGCTCAACGCCCATTTCGCCACGATGCACATGGCGACGTTCATGGGTGCCATGGGCGACTGCGGCATCTCGGCGACCGACATCTGGCGTCACGATGTGGCGCAATCATCGAAGCTGATGTAGCGGGCGAGGGCGCAGCGTGACGCGGGCACTGATCCTTCACCACGACGCCAATTCGTCCAGTGGGTTGATCGCGGCGCCGCTGCGTGCCGCGGGGTTCGATCTCGCGGACCACTTCATCTGTGACGAGATCGACTCGCCCGTCGCGGCGGGGCCGTTGCCGTCGATCGACGGCGTCGACCTGCTGGTGGCGCTCGGCTCGCGCTGGTCGGTGTACGACACCGACACGATCGGCTCGTGGATCGGTGCGGAGCTGGAGCTCTTGCGCGAGGCCGACCGGCGCGGTCTGGCGACCCTCGGCATCTGTTTCGGCTCGCAGGCGCTCGCGGCCGCGCACGGCGGGTCGGTGCGCGCCGCGACGACGCCGGAGATCGGCTGGTACCCGGTGGATCCCGTCGGGGGCGGCGGCCCCGATCCGGCGGCCACGTCCGATGCCGGCGACCTCGACCCGATCGCGCCGGGTCCGTGGTTCCAGTGGCATCTCGACGTGTTCACGGTTCCTCCGGGCGCCGAGCTGCTGGCTGCCAGCCCGGTCGGCCCGCAGGCGTTTCGGCTGCGCCGCAACCTTGGCGTGCAGTTCCACCCGGAGCTCGACGTGGACGTGCTCGAACTCTGGATGGTCAACGACCGAGACCAGCTGGTCGCGAGCGGGATCGACGTGGAGTCCTTGGTCGCCGAGACGCGCCGGAACCACGATGCAGCGCGGGCGCGGGCCGGGCGCCTGATCGACTGGTTCCTGCGGGTGATCGCCGCCTGAGAGTCGCTCATCGTTGGAGTCGAGCCGACGGATGCCTCCGGTAGCCTCGACCCATGAGCGCGACCCCTCCCGCACCCGGTTGGTGGCAGGCCAGCGACGGGAACTGGTATCCACCGCATCTCCACCCAGACGCGGCCCGTCGTGCTCCCGAGCCGACATCGGCGCCCGAGCAGTATCCGCCTGCGCAGCAGTATCCGCCGGCTGGGCCGCCGACGCAGCAGTATCCGCCGGCTGGCGCCCAGTACCCGCCGACGCAGCAGTATCCGCCGGCCGGGGCCCAGTACCCGCAGTACCCGCCCGCCGACTGGCAGGGCGGTGCCGGAGGATCGGCCCCGCCGCCGATTCCGGGCTCGCCGATGGCATCCGGCGGTCCCCCGATGGGTCCGTCGCGGCGTTCGCGCACGGCGTTTTGGGTGGTGGTACTCGCGTCGCTCCTGGTGATTGCGCTCGTGGGGGCGGTGCTCGTGGGCGTTCTCGTGGCCAGGAGCGGCACCGATGTCGCCGTGTCCAACGGTGCGTCCCGACCGACCGAGACCACCCAGCCCGACAGCGCGAAGCCCGACGCTCCCGCCGTGGACGTGCCGATCGAGGGCGGCGACGACGGCGACCTCGACGAGCTCGTCGGGGCGGCGATCACCGACATCCAGGCATTCTGGACCGAGCAGATGCCGGCGACGTTCAACAAGGAGTACCAGCCGGTCGGGGGCGGGTTCTACGCCTGGAGCCCGGGCGAGCCGCCGCCGCCATGCACGACCTCCGAGGATGAGATCGCCGGCAACGCGTACTACTGCGGCGACTCCGACGTGGTGGCGTGGGATGAGTCCTCGCTCGTCCCACATCTGCTCGATGCCTACGGCAACCTCGCCGTCGCCATCGTGTTCGCCCACGAGTGGGGCCACGCGATCCAAGCGCGGGTCGGCATGCGTGGCGCGACGGTCACCATGGAACAACAGGCCGACTGCTACGCCGGCGCATGGGTGGAGCACGTGAAGGCGGGCGACTCGGACTACTTCACTGCCGATGGCAAGGCGCTCGATCTCGCCCTCGCTGGGTTCCTCGAGATCGCCGACTCGCCGGGCACCGCCGCGATCGATCCCAACGCTCACGGATCGGCCTTCGATCGGATCAACGCGTTCAAGGACGGCCTCGACGGCGGCGCGGAGGCGTGTTCGGACTACTCCGATCAGACCGTCGGCGAGCGGCTGACCGAGATCGATTGGCTGTCGGCCGACGACATGCAGGCGGGCGGCAACGCCCCCTATGACGAGGTCGTTGAGCTGATGACCACCGATCTCGAGGAGTTCTGGACCGCTGTGGCGAAGGATCGGTTCCAGGCCACCTGGGAGCCGCTCAAGGCGCCGGTCGCGTTCGACTCCGACAGGTCGGACGCCCCGGCGTGCGGGGACGCCGACACGGCTGGATACTCGCTGTTCTACTGCGCCGACGAGCGGTTCATCGCGTACGACGACGGCAGCCTGTTCCCCTCGGTGTACGAGAACATCGGTGATTTCGGTGTGGCGACGCTCTACGGAAGCCAGTACGCGCTCGCTGCGGAGGACCAACTCGGGTTCGCTCCCGACGGAGAACGCAAGCAGAACGACATGGCGGACTGCCTGGTCGGCGCGTGGACGGCCAGCATCTTCAACCAGGACCGCCGCGTGAGCAACGACGAGGAGCGGCTTCAGCTGTCGCCCGGCGATTTCGACGAGGCGGTGAAGGCGCTGCTGGCCTTCGGCTCGTCGAGCGACGAGAAGGATGCGGCCTACGGCACGGGGTTCGAGCGGGTTGGCTCGTTCCGAGACGGGGCGATCAAGGGGCTCGACGGCTGCGGGATCTGAGCATCGGCCGTCCCGTCGATCGGGGTCGCCGCGTCGATGGTGGTGGGGAGCGCGTCCTCGGGTTCGGGGAATTGGGGATTGAGACGGCGCAGCGTCCGCACCAGCACCTCCGACACGATCAGGTCGCGGGCGGCCTTGTCATCGGCCGGAACGACGTACCACGGCGCGCGCCGCGTCGAGGTCTCGCGCAGCATGTCTTCGAACGCCGCCCGGTAGTCGTTCCACCGCTTGCGCTCCTCGAGGTCGCCGAGGGCGAACTTCCATCGCTTGTCGGGTGAGTCGAGCCGGTCCTGGAGCCGCCGCGCCTGCTCGTCAGCCGAGATGTGCAGGAAGAACTTCACGATCGTGGTGCCCTCGTCGCACAGCAGCCGCTCGAAGTCGCGGATGTGGCGATAGCGGCGCTTCCACCGGCGTTCCTCGACCAGTTCGTGCACCCGGACCACCAGCACGTCCTCGTAGTGCGAGCGGTTGAACACCGTGATCTCGCCGCTGCCCGGCGCCTGGGCGTGCACCCGCCAGAGGTAGTCGTGGGCGCGCTCCGGCTCGGTCGGCACCTTGAACGACGCGACCCGCACGCCTTGGGCATCGAGCGGCCCGAACACGTTGCGGATGGTGCCGTCCTTGCCGCCGGTGTCGATCGCCTGGAGCACCACGAGTACTCGGTGGCGACCCTCGGCGTGGAGCCGCTCCTGGAGTGAATCGAGCTCGTTGGTGCGCTTCGCGACCCGCTTGCGGAGTCGGCGTCGAGCGTCCTCGTCGGCCAGATCGTCGAGTGACGACGGGCGCCACAGCGTGGGGATCTCGGCCAGATCGACCGAGGCTGACGGCTCGACTCGGAACCTCTCGATGTTCATGCCCAAGTGTGCCTCGCGAAACCGGCCGGCGCGTCGCCGCGAGTGTTCCCCGTCGCGCTACCTGCCGTTCACATTCGGGGAGGGTTTCCGGACACCTCGTGATGGAAAGGTGATCCTCGACCGGGCCGGGAGGGTCTCGACTCGGCGACACACAGGAGTGTGGCTCACGTGATCAAGATGCGTGGTTGGAAGCAGTTCACGACCGTCTCGTTGGCAGCAGCGCTCACCCTGAGCGCGTGTGGGTCCGACAAGACCGAGACGTCAGACACGTCGGACGGAGGGTCCGAGGGAGGCGAGCTGAGCGGCGAGATCTTCATCACCGGATCGTCGACGGTGGAGCCGATCTCCACCGCCATCGGCGAGCTGTTCGGTGAGGAGCGCGGCGTGATCCCCGACGTCGAGGGCCCCGGCACCGGTGACGGGTTCAAGAAGTTCTGCGCCGGCGAGGCCGACATCGCGGACGCCTCCCGTGCCATCAAGGACGAGGAAAAGGCGGCCTGTGAGTCGGGCGGCGTCGAGTTCGTCGAGCTGAAGATCGGCCTCGATGCGCTCACCGTGTTGACGTCCGAGAAGAACTCCGACGTCGAATGCCTCACCCTCGACGACCTGTACGGCCTGGTGGGCCCGGAGTCGGAGTCGGTGAAGAAGTGGTCCGACGCTTCGACGCTGGGCGCCACGACGTCGCTCCCCGATGCCGACCTGAAGATCTTCGCCCCGGGCACCGAGTCGGGCACCTACGACTCGTTCTGGGAACTCGCCATCAAGAAGAAGGCCGAGGAGAAGCTCGGGAAGGACAAGGCCGAGGAGCAGAAGCTGCGCCCCGATTACGGCGGCCTGGCCAACGACAACGAGATCGTCGACTCGATCGCGTCGAACCCGACGAGCTTCGGCTGGGTCGGCTTCGCCTTCGCCGAGAAGGCCGAGGGTGTGTCGGAGATCAAGATCGACGGCGGCGACGGCTGCATCGAGCCGTCGAAGGAGACCGTCGCTGACGGCACGTATCCGCTGTCTCGCCCCCTGTTCATCTACGTGAACACGGCGAAGTTGGCGGAGAGCGACGCGCTGAAGGCGTTCGTCGACTACTACCTGAGCGACGACGGCATCTCGCAGGTCGACGAGGTCGGCTACGTGTCGCTCGACTCGGCAGCCCTCGAGGAGACCCGCTCGGCGTGGGCCGACGCCTCCAAGTGAGCCGTCGCTCGTGACCACTGTTGACCCAGTCCCGACCAGGTCGCCCGGCTTCACGCTGGGCGACCTGGCGGGGTCACCCCGCCGGAACCGCACCGAGCGACTGCTCAAGGCGACCGTTGCCGGCGCTGCGTTCACCTCGATCGCGATCTCGATTGCGATCGTTGCCGTGCTCGTCGTCAAGGGCTTTGGCTTCATCGCCGAGGTCGACCTCTCGTCGCTGCTCGACCCGTCCGGGTGGTTCCCGCGGTCCGGTCGCTTCGACCTCGTCACGATCATCGCCGGGTCGTTGTGGGTGACGCTGATCGCGCTGATCTTCGCCACGCCGGTGGGGATCGGTGCCGCGCTCTACCTCTCGGAGTACGCGTCGCCCCGAGCACGTCGGACGCTGAAGCCGATCGTCGAGGTGCTCGCCGGGCTTCCGAGCGTGGTCGTCGCCTACTTCGTTCTGCAGGTGATCTTCCCGTCGGTGCTCCAGCACGTGTTCGGCTGGATCAACCCCGACGAGCCGGCGGGCAAGTACACGCTGCTCGGCGCCGGCCTCGGTGTCGGTGTGCTGTCGATCCCGATCATCGCGACCGTGACCGAAGACGCCCTGGCCTCGGTGCCGCGGGCGCTGCGGGAGGCATCGCATGGCCTCGGAGCGACCAAGATGACGACCACCCTGCGGGTGGTGCTTCCCGCCGCGCTGTCGGGCATCACGGCGGCGCTGATCATCGGTGCGAGCCGGGCGCTCGGCGAGACGATGCTCGTCACGCTCGCCGCCGGCGGTTCCGGCGGTGCAGCACGCACGCTCACCCCGGCAGAGTCGGGCCTGACCATGACGTCGGCCATGGCCAATCTCGCCGCCGGCACCGACAACGTCGCGACCAGCGGCGGAATCGGATTCAATCCCGTCGATTCGCTGTACTTCGTCGGTCTGTTGCTCTTCGTGTTCACCCTCGGGCTGAACCTGCTGGGCAACCGGATCGTGCGCAAGTACCGCCAGGCGTACTGAGGAGGCACGGATGGCACTCGCGTTGTCACGAGAGCGCCGCGAAGAGCGCACGTCCGAAGCGGTTCGCTCGGCGATCACGCGCTCGGGCGGTGACCGGGTCGGTCTGGTGTTCAAGGTGTCGCTGCTGGCGTGCCTGCTGTTCGCGCTGGCCCTGCTGGTGTGGTTGATGTCGACGGTGCTGAGCGATGCGCTGCCGTACCTCAACGAGCGCGGCACCGGCGAGTTCTTGAACGGACGGTTGTCGTCGCGCACCGAGCGGTTCGGCGTGTCGCAGGGGATCATCGGGTCGGTGTGGATCCTGGTGTTCGTCGCGGTGCTCGCCTTCCCGGTCGGGGTCGCGGCCGCCGTGTACCTGGAGGAATACGCCCGCAACACGCGGCTGAACCGGGTGCTCGTGCTGACCATCCGGAATCTGTCGGGTGTGCCCTCGGTGGTGTACGGCATCCTCGGGCTGGTCGTATTCAAAGAACTGCTCGGCGGTGGGGACGATGCCGCCTGGTGGCAGTTCACCGGTGGGTCGTCGCTCATCAGCGCCGGCCTGACGATGGCCATCCTGGTGCTGCCGATCGTGATCATCACTGCCTCCGAGGCGATCCGAGCCGTGCCCCGCGAGTTGCGCGAGGCGGGGTTCGGTGTCGGCGCGACCCAGTCCGAGGTGATCCGGAGCCACGTGTTGCCCTACGCGCTGCCCGGCATCCTGACCGGCACCGTCCTGGCGTTCGCCCGGGCAATCGGCGAGGCAGCGCCGCTGCTGATGGTGGGCGCGGTGACGGGCCTGCTCAGCAGCAAGGACGGGCTGATCGACACGCTGCAGGGCAAGTTCACCGCGTTGCCGATGATCGTGTACCAGACCGCGAAACGGCCCGATGCCGAGGGCTGGCCGGCGGTCACCGCCGCCACCATCCTCGTGCTGCTCGTCGTGCTGTTGGTCGCCAACGCGAGCGCGATCTTCTTCAGGAATCGAGTCGAGAGGAAGCGAAGCCGATGAACACCCCTAACGTGTCGCGCGGCCCGGTCGCCGGCCGGGTCGTGGCTCCCAACGGAGCGACCGCCCCAAGTGAGATCGAGGTACCTGCCGTGGTGACCGAGGCCGTGTTCGAGACGCGTGAGTTGAGCGTGTTGTACTCGGGGTTTCGTGCGGTTCGCGGGGTGGACCTGACGATCCGCCGGGGCGAGATCACGGCGTTCATCGGCCCGTCCGGCTGCGGCAAGTCGACGGTGCTGCGGTGCTTCAACCGGATGAACGACCTGATCGACGGCGCCAAGGTCGAAGGCGACCTGCTGTACCGGGGCGTCAACCTGTACGACGCTGCGGTCAACCCGGTGGAGGTGCGGCGCCGGGTCGGGATGGTGTTCCAGAAGCCCAACCCGTTCCCGAAATCGATCTGGCACAACATCGCGTACGCCCCGAAGGTGGCTGGCGTGAAGAAGAAGGGCGATCTCGACGAAATCGTCGAGCGGTCGCTGCGCCGGGCCGCGTTGTGGGACGAGGTGAAGGATCGCCTGAACGATTCGGCCATGGGCCTGTCTGGCGGGCAGCAGCAGCGGCTGTGCATCGCACGAGCGATCGCGTCCGACCCCGAGGTGGTGCTCATGGACGAGCCGTGCTCGGCCCTCGACCCCATCGCCACGGCGCGCATCGAGGACCTGATGAAGGAGCTGCGCGAGGACTACACGATCGTGATCGTGACCCACAACATGCAGCAGGCGGCCCGCGTGGCCGACATGACCGCGTTCTTCACCACCGAGGTGGCGAGCGAATCGGACCGCCGGACCGGGCTGCTTGTGGAGTACGACCGGACCGACATGATGTTCACCGCGCCGTCCGACGAGCGGACCGAGAACTACATCACCGGCCGATTCGGCTGACCGGGGCTGACGCGGGCCCGACCTCGTTCGAGCCTGCGCCGGTCGAGCTTGCGCAATTCAGGCTGAGCGGTGCACATGTGCACCGCTCAGCCTGAATTCGCGTTTGGAGCGCGTCGTTGGCGTCGCGTCGGGGCCGCGCCGGGCCGTGCCGGGGCCGTGTCGGGGCCGCGTCAGCTGCGGGTGTCGCGGTCGGTGACGATCGGCTGGTTCGCTCGGGCGGAAGCCTCGTAGGTCGCCCAGTCGGGAGCGAGGTCGCGCAAATCCATGCGCTGGGCCGCTCCGGGTGGGTCGGCCTCGGACGCCACCAGCAGGCCGTCGTTCCACCAGAGCAGGGTGGGCGCGGCCGAGCGGTCGATCAGGAGCGGCGGCCCCTCGCCGCCCACGCCGGTGCCCGAGAGGAAGGCGGTGGACCCGGCGGTGGAGAGCACGAGTTGACCCCATTGGGCCTGGGTGGCCCGGTGTACGTGGCCGGCGATCACACGGAGCACCTGCGGGTGGCGGGCGAGCACGTCGCGAAGGAGCCGTGCGCCGCGCACGCCCTGGTAGTCGAACCACCAGGCGCCGGTCGGGTAGGGGGTGTGGTGGGTGAGCACGATCGTCGGTTGGTCGGGAGCGGCGGCGAGCGTGCGGTCGAGCCACGCGGCCGAGTCGGCGGTTATCTCGCCCGACTCCAGCCCGCGCCGCGTCGAGTCGAGCGCGACCAGGCGAATCGGCCACGCATCGATCGCGAAATGCGACGATTCGTGCGGGTCGTCGACGGGCGGAGGGGCGAGATCGGCGTTGATCGAAGCGAGCGCCGTGCGCAGCAGGCGAGGGTGGTCGTGGTTGCCGGGAATCGCCACGATGGGAGCGGGAGCGTGGCCCAGGCACTCGACGAGGAGCTCATACTCGGCGGGCGTCGCGTCGTTGACGAGGTCGCCGGTGATCACGATCACATCGGGTGCGCGCGGGAGGTCGCGCAGCGTCTCGAAGGCGGCGATGAGCCGGCCGGGCGTGTCGACCACGGAGCGGATGAACGTGCCCTCGGTGGTGACGTGCGGATCGGAGATGTGGGCGATGAGCATGCCGCGAGTGTCGCACCCCGACTGGAGACTCGTCCCGAGGAGTGCTATCTTCCTCGGCACCACCGCGGGGTGGAGCAGCTAGGTAGCTCGTCGGGCTCATAACCCGAAGGTCGCAGGTTCAAATCCTGCCCCCGCCACCAACGAAAAGCCCAGTACAGAGGCCCTTTTCCGAGAGATCGGAGAGGGCCTCTCTGGCGTTTCAGGGGCCGATTTCTACACCGATTTCTACACTCCGGGTTGGGGCCCGCTGGGACGGACTGGTCCGAGACGCCACGCGACGGCAGGTCGGCCTGGTCGCGTCCGACGGCTCCAAAGCTGCTGGAGGCCCGCTGAGCGCTGGCCCGAACGTTCGATCCTCGACCTTCGGGTTCTGCCTCGGTATTGTGGACCCCAGCAGCGCCGGACCCCGTCAGATGCCTCGGGGGCGGCCCTCGATCCGCTGCGTGGCGTCTCTTTCGTCGGAATCGACTTGAAAGGGACCGCACCATGCGCGGAGGAATCCAGAAGAAGGGCAACAACTACTACGCCGTCGTCTACGACGGCGTCGACCCCGGGACCGGTAAGAAGCGCCGGACCTGGGTCCCAGCGGGGAGGCGGCGTAGTGACGCCGAGAAGGTGCTCGCCGCGGAGATCAAGCGCCGTCACGACGGCGAACCGACTCCCACCGAGAAGCTCACCCTCGGCCAGTACCTCACCGAGCGGTGGCTGCCGATCCAGAAGTCGCGGGTGCGGCCCAGCACCTACGACTCCTACCGGCGCACCATCGACCTGCACGTCATCCCGGCACTCGGCCGTCGTCCCCTCGACAAGCTGACCGCCGAGGACCTCGACCTGTTCTATGCCACGCTCCTGACCGAGGGTCGCAAGAAGCCCACGGCCAAGAAGCCGAAGGTCAAGGCGCCGCAGGTGAAGCGGTCGAAGGCTGCGATTGATGGCGAGAGCGAGGAGGAGCCGGTCGGCCTGTCGCCGAAGACGGTGCGCAACATCCACCTGATGCTCAACAAGGCCATGGC
>OEIV010000102.1_pt1 | contig 54106 bp, 37 predicted proteins | sample 1539231 | NCBI WGS metagenome assembly OEIV01 (sample SAMN03794762, study PRJEB22550) | activated sludge metagenome | feature: wastewater treatment plant; material: activated sludge; isolation source: Wastewater treatment plant of a petroleum refinery complex | place: Argentina: Buenos Aires ...
GAGATAAGGCCACGTGACTGGAGTTCAGACGTGTGCTCTTCCGATCTGGTTTCGGCGGCGGGGACGGTGGGAGTGATGGGACGAGCGATGGTCTGGGCTGGCACGGCCGCGAGCACGGTGAGGTGAACGTCGTCGTGCGCGCGGGGCGCGTGATGCGCGTGATCGTCATGGAGCTGCTCGATGACCGGCAGGTTGAGGGCGATGGCGCGGTAGATCATGACGGTGAGGGCGATGGCGCCGAGGGTGACGGCGATCTCGCTGACGGAGGGGCGGTAGATGGCGCCGCGCTCGAGCGGGGAGTAGGCGAAGAGGAAGACGTTGAGACGGTTGAAGGCGACGCCGAGGACGACCAGGGCGGCGCCGAGGAATTGCCAGCGGGTCTGGGCACGCAGGCGGCGGCTGCTGAAGATGAGGATGGGGACGACCACCCCGAAGAGGACTTCGATCGTGAGCATCCGGGTGTCGTAGTCGGCGACGAGGAGGCGAGGGAGCTGGTCGCGGAGCGCGAGGTCGGCGAGCTTGACGGCGAGGTAGAGGCCGAGCGTGAAGGGGATGAAGCGCCCGAGTTCGGCGAGGAGGTCGCGTTCACCGGGAAGGCCGAAGGAGCGGTGGGCGATGATGGACTCGAAGATGACCATGGGGTAGCCGACGGCGAAGGCGGAGAGGAGGAAGAGGAGCGGGAGGGCGGGGGTGTGCCAGAGGGCGTCGAGCTTTCCGTGGGTGATGACCATCAGCGTGCCGAGGGAGGACTGGTGCATGCAGGAGAGCATGATGCCGAGCATGATGAAGATGGTCATGAAGCGGCCGAGGGTCTTGTCGGCGAATCGGAGGGCGCGATCGACGGGCTGGTTGAGGGCGGCGAGGCGGCCGGGGAGATGGACGCGCCCGATGAAGCGTTCGCAGGCGACGGGGAGGAACTCGATGTAGAGAACGGAGAGGTAGCACATGACACAGATGGCGACCTCGAAGAGGACGGAGTTGGGCTGCCAGAAGGGGGGGAGCATGACGTGCCACATGGCCCAGAAGCGCCCGAGATCGGTGGCGACCCCCAGCGCAACGAAGGTGTAGCCGAGCATGGCGGTGAGGAGAGCGGGGCGGACGAGCGGGTGGTAGCGCTCGCGGTGGAGGATGTGGGCGAGGAAGGCGGTGGTGAAGCCGCCGGCGGCGAGTGCGACCCCGGTGGCGACGTCGATGCCGATCCAGATGCCCCAGGGGTAGGCGTCGGTGAGATTGGTGGCGGCGCCCAGGCCGAAGAGCATGCGGAAGAGCCACGCGGCCGCGCCGATCGCGGCGATCGCGGTGACGACGAGCATCCCGGGCGTGAAGTAGCGGCGGCGGGAGTCGGGCGCGGCGAGGGTGGGATGGGCGAGGATGGGGATGGAGATGGAGGCGCTCACGCGTGACCTCCCTTGCGGGTGAGGAAGTGGAGTGTGGTGAGGATGGCGGCGATGGCGAGCGGTCCGGCGGCGCCCTTGAAGATGGCGTGCTGGATGCGCTCGGTGCGTTCGGCGGGGCTCTTGTCGGGGAGTCTCGGCAGTCCGAGGTCGACGAGCTGCTCGAAGGGACGCGCGGAGAGGTAGAGCCAGGAGGTTCCGCCGCCTTCGGTCTCGCCGTAGACGCGATCGACGTAGCGATCGGGGTGGGCGGCGATGCGTTCATGGGCGATGCGGAGGAGGTCTTCGCGCCGGCCGTATTGGAGCGCTTCGACGGGGCAGATCTCGACGCAGGCGGGGAGCTTTCCTTCGCGGGTGCGGTGGAGGCAGAGCTCGCACTTGCGGACGCGCGGGGTGAAGCGGCGATCGTACTCGTAGGTGAGGCGTTCGAAGGGGCAGGCGATCATGCAGTAGCGGCAGCCGATGCACTTGGAGGCGTCGTAGGTGACGGGGCCGTCGGGGGATTTCTGCATGGCGCCGACGAGGCAGGCGGAGACGCAGGGCGGGTATTCGCAGTGCATGCACTGAATCTTGGTGAAAATCGGCGGGTCCGCGGGGCTCGGGTCCGCCAGGGGGTTCCGTGTCGCGTTGACGACGCAGAACTGGTCGGTGCGCGGGCGGCGAAGAGTCGCGAACACGGACTGGTCGTCGCACTCTTCGAGCTTGCCGTGCGGGTTGTTGTTGGCGTCGTTGCACGCCCACTCGCAGCGCCGGCAGCCGACGCAGCGGGTCAGGTCAACCAGCACCCCCATGCGGCCCTCGCTCAGCTTGGCGGCGCCGTCCGCGCCGCTGCCGGCGAGGGCCTTTCCACCGACCGTCAGCGCCGTGAGCACGGCGCCGGCCTTGAGAAATCCGCGGCGGCTCGTGTCGGTCGGGGCCTGAACGCTGCTTCCGCTCTTCGGGGTGATCTGACTGGAAGTGCGAGCGTTCATCGGAGTCCTCCCGAGCGATTGACCAAGCCGCCGAGGCAAAGAAAGCGTGTCTAGCGGGTGTGAAGGACATGGCCGCTGGCGGCGAAGACGCGCCACAGGCCGATCAGGAACAGCGCCACGCCGGCGACGATGAGCAGCGCGGCGACGGTGCCCTGCATGACGAAGAGGACGACCGCCAGAAGCGGGAGGCTGACGATCATCGCGACGCCGAGGGCCAGTTCGCGAATCGCGTGGCGCCAGCGGGGGCTGAGGGTTGGCTCGATCATGTGCCAGGCGGCGATGGTGACGGCGATGGCGACGCAGACGGCGAAGGCGGCGATGAGCGTGCCGCGCATCAGCACGGCGGCGATCCCGAGCACGGGCATGCAGACGACGAGTGCGAGTCCGAGGGCCGTGGGGGCGACGTACTCGCGGAAAAGCTTGTGCTGGGTGGTTCCGAGGTGTGCCATGGGAGGCTCCTCTGTGAAGGACTGGTGACTGCTGGGAGGAGAGGCAATCGCCGGGCCAAGTTGGAATGGCCCGCGGGGAGCGGGGAACGCGGGTATGCGCTTTCAACGATGGGGTGGTGTTGATGAAATCCGCAACACAGTTGCGGAATTCAGCGCTGTGGATCACGGCTGCGGCGGCTGCTGGCCGCGAGCGACGAAGGCTCGACGGCAGGAGACGATGGCGGGGCGGATCGCCGGCCGTGTGTTGCTGGATGAGCCGTTCGCGCTTTCAGCAAGAGGTTTGCACGAACGGAGACCTTGCGGGCGCGCGAGCTGCTGGTGATGAAACTCTCAACACCTGGGGTGGACGGCGGATCGATGGAGGACGAATAATAAGGACATTCGAGTCCACATGGCTGGTGTGCGATGTTTACCAAGCCCGGACTGCTTGCCCGTTCGCTGGAGTTGCGGCTGCTCGTGCCGCTGGCGATCACGATCGCGGTGGCGTTGGCGCTGCACGCGGCGATCGGGTATTGGGGTGTGCGCGAGGAACTCCGGCGCTTCATCAAGGCGGACCTGGCGCGCTCGACCTCGCTGATCCGCAGCGCGACGCACGACGGGATGCTCCTGAATCGGCTGGATGAAGTTCAATCGCGGATCGAGAGCCTGGGCTCGTCGGAGGGATTCACGGCGATCCGCGTGTACGCCAAGGACGGGCGGATCGCCCTGACCGCCGACACGGGCGAACGCGGGCGGGTGGTGCCGATCACGAGCGATGAGTGCGCGGTGTGCCATGTCAATGGCGAGCGCACGGGTCCCAAGGTGCTGAGGAACGCCGACATGCCGGTGCTGGGGGACGGGCACGAGGGTCAGCGTGCGCTGAGCGTGATCATGAACGAGCGTGGTTGTTCGTCGCTGGAGTGTCACCCGCCGGCGTCGCACCGACCGGTGCTGGGGGTGCTGGACGTTCAGATGACGATGGCGCCGTTCGACGAGGCGATCAGCCGGGCGCGTCAGCAGCTGGGGACCACGACGATCCTGCTCATCATGACGGCGGGGGTGGTCGGCGCGCTCTTCATCCGTCGGCTGATCCACGAGCCGGTGGAACGGCTGCACGAGGGGACGCGGCGGATCGCGGGCGGAGACCTTCACACGCGGATCGAAGTGGCGGGGCATCACGACCTGGCGCAGCTGGCGGGCGCGTTCAACGGGATGGTGAACGACCTTCGGGTGGCGCGTGAGGAGCTGGCCGAGTGGTCGCGGACGCTGGAACGCCGCGTCGAGGAGAAAACGCGGGAGCTCCGCGAGGCTCAGAAGCGCATGACGCGGGTGGAGACGATGGCGTCGCTGGGCAAGCTTTCGGCGACGGTGGCGCACGAGCTGAACAACCCCCTCAGCGGGATCCTGGCGTATGCGCGCCTGTCGCGCCGCGAGCTGAGCGAGCTGGCGATCGAGCCGGGGGCGGCGGCGCCGATCGACGGCTACCTGGCCCTGATCGACCGTGAATCGGTGCGCTGCGGCGAGATCGTGAAGAACCTGCTGGTTTTCGCGCGCGGGCAGAGCGTGCGCACCACGATGGCGAGCATCAACGAGATCGTGGAGAACAGCCTGATGCTGGTGCGGCATCACCTGGAGATGCACCGGGTTCGCCTGGAGGCGACGCTGCTCTCGGGCGATCCGACGATCGTCGCCGAGCGGGGGCGGGTCCAGCAGGCGGTGCTGGCGCTGCTGATGAACGCGATCGAGGCGATGCACGGGCTGAAGGATCGCGAAGCGGTGCTGCGTGTTCGGGTGGAGGGTGATGACGAGCGCGTGGTGCTGAGCATCGAGGACACGGGCGTCGGCATCGAGCCCGAGCTTGTGCCGCATATTTTCGAGCCGTTCGTCACGACCAAGGGCGAGACGAGCGGGGTCGGGCTCGGGCTGGCGGTGGTGTACGGCGTGGTCCACGGGCACGGCGGGGAGATCACGGTGCGATCGACACCGGGCGCGGGAACGACATTTACGCTTTGGCTGCCGCGCCGGCGCGCCGAGGCGTCGATCGAGCCGGCGGCGGGCGGGGGAGGTGTTCCCGGCGCTCGGCCTCAGGCTTTCGCGGCGGAGACCGGTGAATCCTGTGAGAGGGGTGGCGCATGAAACCCGAGCGTCCGGCGATTCTGGTGGTGGACGACGAGTTCAGCGTGCGTGATTCGCTGAGCCGATGGCTGGGGAAGGACGGGTTCGAGGCCATCCCCGCGGCGAGCGCGGAGGCGGCGCTCGGGCTGGCGGGGCGGCGCGGGTTCGAAGCGGCGGTGGTCGATGTGCGCATGCCGGGGATGGACGGCCTGGAGCTTCAGGCGGCGCTGCACGCGATCGATCCGGCGATGGAGGTCGTGGTCATCACGGCGTTCGGCTCGGTGGAGACCGCGGTGCGGGCGCTGAAGGACGGCGCGTTCGATTATCTCACCAAGCCGATCGATCCCGCGGAGCTGAGCCACCTCTTGAAGCGCGCGGTCGAGAAGCGGCGCATGGCCAGCGAGAACCGGAACCTCAAGCGCCTGATCGACGAGATGGTGTCGGTCGACACGATCGTGGGCGAAAGCGACGCGATCCGGGGCGTCATCGAGCTGATCCGGCGGGTGGCGCCGACCGACGCGACCGTGCTCATCACGGGGGAGAGCGGCACGGGAAAGGAGCTCATCGCCCGCGCCATCCACGCCAACAGCCCGCGGCGCTACGCGCCCATGATTCCCGTCAACTGCGGCGCGATCCCGGAATCGCTGCTGGAGAGCGAGCTCTTCGGGCACGAGAAGGGCGCGTTCACCAACGCGACGCAGCGCCGTCGCGGCAAGATCGAGATGGCCGACGGCGGAACACTATTCCTCGACGAGATCGGCTCGATCCCGGAGCGGATGCAGGTCGAACTGCTGCGGGTTCTGGAGGACAAGAGCTTCACGCGCGTGGGCGGGCAGGACCAGGTGCGCGTGGATTTTCGAGTGATCTGCGCGACGAACGAATCGCTGGAGGCCGCGGTGCGGGCGGGGAAGTTCCGCCAGGATCTTTTCTATCGGATCAACGTGTTCTCGATCGAGGCGCCGCCGCTGCGTCGGCGGGCGGACGACATCCCGCTCCTGGCGCGTCACTTCGTGGAGCGATTCGCGCGGCAGATGGACCGCAAGATCACGGGGATCAGCGCCGAGGCGATGCGTCGCCTGGAGGCGCACGACTGGCCAGGGAACGTGCGCGAGCTGTGCAACGCGATCGAGCGGGCGATGGTGGTCGGTCGGCCGCCCGAGATCAGGCCCGAGGATCTGCCGCTCACGGCGCCGCGCGCGGCGGCGGTGACACGGGTGTGCGATGACTCGCTCGAAGAGATCGAGCGGCGGCACATCCAGGGCGTGCTGGAGCGCACAGGATGGAACATCGCCCAGGCGGCCCACATCCTGCGCATCGACCGCGTGACGGTGTACAACAAGATCCGCAAGTTTGGACTGTGCCGCGACGGCGCGGGAAAGCACGGCGTGCCCGAGGGCGCGTCGGCGAAGTGAAGCGTGCGGCGTCGCGCGCCGAGCGGACGCGCGGCGACGTGCGAGGTTGTTGACCGCGCACGGATCGATTACATGCGCACCGGCTCGAAGCCCTTGCGATAGGCGCGCCGGACGAGCGTCTTGTTCGCCTCGGCGTGGTTGGTGAACTCAAGGCGGCGGCGGTCCCAGTTCAGCACCTGACCGGGGAACTTGGCGGCCTTGACCGCGAGCAGCCCGGGCTCGGTACAGCGGAGGCCGATGGTGAACGGCATCCAGAGATGCGGCGTGTCCTTGCCCAGCGCTTTGTCGACCCAGGCGTGCCAGTGGTTGAAGCTCTCGTACTTGGGCAGGCCGGGCCAGGTCATGCCGTCGATCATCTTGCCCTCGCGCCAGACCTCGAGCGGACCTTCGGGGGCGAGGACGAGGGTACCGCCCTCGCAGACGACGATGGTGCAGATGCCGCTGGGCCATTTGCCCTCGCCCAGGCCGATGTTGGCGCGTTCGGGCATCATCCCGGAGTCGTAGAAATAGAAGTTGCAGGTCGAGCCGGCGAACTTGTCTGAGTTGACGGGGTAGGTGAGGGTGGAGAGGACCTTGTCGGCGTGGAAGTAGCGCAGATCGCGCGAGGGCGTGCGCGTGCAGACCTGGGTCGGGCTCTGGAGTTCGGGGAAGGCATAGAACAGCACGTCGGTGGTGTGGACGACCCAGTCGGCGATCTGCCCGCCGCCGTAGTTGAACCAGGAGCGCCACTGGCGTTGCACCATCTGCGGACGGCAGGGCTCCTCGGCGTTGCCGCAGAGCCAGAGGTTGTAATCGAATCCGGCGGGAGGCTGGACGGGATCACCGAGCTTGCCGTCGGCGAAATAGAACCCGCCGCCCAGGGCGCCTCCGCCGTAGGTGACGTGGACCTCGACGACTTTTCCCAGCCCACCGGACTTCAGGATGTCGACGGCGGCGCGGCGGGCGGCGTGCTCGATGCGTTGCGCGCCGGTCTGGGTGACGAGGTGGGGCTTGGCCTTGGCGGCGCGTTCGAGAAGGTCGAGCTCCTCGAGCTGCTGGACGAGCGGTTTCTGCCCGTAGACGTGCTTGTTGGCCGCCAGCGCGGCGGTCATGATCGTGCAGTGCGAGTGGTCGGGCGTGGCGACGATGACGGCGTCGAACTTGTCGGCGTGCGTGGCGAAGGCCTCGCGGTAGTCGGCGCAGGTGAAGGCGCTGGGGTGGTCCTTGGCGGACTCGGCCAGGGCGTTGGCGTCGACGTCGCAGAGGCCGACGATTTCGGCCTGGGGATGGGCCGCGATGCTCTTGCGGTCGTGCCCGCCGATGGTCCCGATCACGCCGATCGAGAGAACGCGGAGCTTGCTCAGGCTCGACGCGGATTGGGCGGCGGGGCCCGAGGTGAAGCGTGAGCAACCGGCGACGGCGGCGGCCCCGGCGAGGGTGACGGTCTGCTGAAGGAAGCGACGGCGAGAGGTGTCCATGGCGATCTCCGATTGAGGGCGCGGGAATCCGGCGCCAGTCTAGCGGAGTGCGGCGGGGTCGGTGGGCGAGCGCTGCCCGCGCTTGGTGGGTGCGGCCGGGATGGAATGGGAATCCCAGCGAGGCGACGGCCGGGACGAATGGAACGGAGACCCGCACGCGAGCCCGCGCCGCATGGACACGATGGGATCAGTTCTTGCCCGGTGTCGGAGCCTGCGGGGTCGATTGAGCGGCTTTCTGGGCCGCCTTCTTGCGGGCTTCCATCGCCTGCGTGTACGCGAACACCGTCATGGCGGCGGGGATGAACGCCTTCTCGCCCGCCTTCTTGGAGACATCATCGAGCGATTTCATCGCGCCCGAGTTGACGTCCTTGGTGAGGTCGACGACGACGTTGTCGAACGTCTTGATGAGGCTCCCCCAGATCTGGAACTCTTCCTTGGTCTTGGGCACGAAGTTTGCCACGCCGGGGATGTTGAGCGGGGGGACGACGGCCCATATCTCGCGGTCGTCGGTCTTGACGCGGCGCATCGTCAGCCCGAGCGGCGCGAGCATGGGCTTGCCATCGACCATGATGGCGGCGACGTCGTCGTTGATGGGTGTCGTTGAGAGGCGTTCCACGCCGTCGTCGAGCGAGCCGTAGGGATCGACGAAGATGCGTTTGAGGGCGGCGTTGAAGGCCTCTTGCTGGGACTTGTCGGGCGGGCCGCGCCGCGAACGGGATTGGGCCTGCGCGAGCTGCCCGAAGAGCGTGGTGGCCTGGCCTTTCTTGGCGGCTTCCTCGCCCTGCTTCTTCAGCTTGTTCACTTCCTCGGGGAACTTGGTCTGGAGGGACTGGGCGAGCTCTTGCGTGTGTTTCAGGAACGTGCCGAGGGCGCGGTAGAGCCGGCGCATCTCGTCGTTCTCGGCGTAGAGCAAGTTGGGGAGCAGGTCGGCGCGGTTGTCCTTGACCATCTGGGCCGCGGAGCGGATGACGTCGGTCGGCGTGGCCTGGCTGTAGCTTGGCGCGCGGTCGCAGGCGGGAAGAACGGAAGCGAACAGGGTCGTCAGGACGAGCGCGAGGGCCCGTCGAAAGGCGCGGGCGATCGCGCACGGCGGTTCCCGAAGTGCACCGCCTCCGATTGCATCAAATTGGACATGCTCGCCCGGCATCGGCACCCCCCCGCTGGCACGATGGGACTCGATTGAACCGCCCGCGCGGATGCGAGTTGCGGCCCAGAGCGGCCCCATTCACGAACGAAAAAAAGCCCGATCGCGGGATCGGGCTCGTCGGAAACGCCGGCATTCAGGGCCAACCGCTCAGCCCGCGGCCTTTTCTTCCTTCTTGGGTTCTTCCGCGGGCTTGGCCTTGTCACGATCGTGCCACGCTTTGAGCACCGCGGCTTCGCGGTCGGGCTTGATGCCCGCGAGATTCTTCAGGCGATCGCCCTCGGGCACGGAGTTGAACCAGTCCAGCGTCGCCTTGCAGGTGTCGACGACGGGGCGCATCTTCAGGCCGGCGTCGAGCGACTTCTGGATGTTTCGCGTGTGGAAGCCCGCGCTCTCGCCGATCGGCGGGATCCAGAGGGGCATGTCGCCCCACGGCGAGACCTGCTGGGCGGTCAGGAACTCGGTGTCGCACCAGGTGAAAGTCGCGTTCGAGTTCGAGGCTTGCTTGCAGGCGTCGAGGAGCATGCCCATCGTGAAGCCGGGCTTGCCGGCTGGGTTCTGGGGCGAGATGGCGTCGAAGACGCCCATGGTGCCGGACTCGATGAGATGGATGATCCACTCGGCCAGGTCGCGGACGTCGACCATCTGGAGCGGGTCGTTGGGCGTGCCGGGCGAGAGGACCTCGCCGCCGCGGGACACGCGGACGGGCCAGTAGGTGAAGCGGCCGGTCGGGTCGCCGGGCCCAACGATGAGGCCGGGGCGGACGTTGGTGACTCGCCCGGGCATGGCGGCCTCGGCGGCCTGCTCGCAGAGCGCCTTGGCCGGGCCGTAGTTCTCGAACGAAGCGCCAAAGGTCTCGACGGTTTCGTCGGCCATCTTCCCGACGGCGGAGGAGGTGTCGGCGCTGGGTGTGCTGTTGTCGGCGTAGACGGAGACGGAGCTGATGAACACGTACTGCTTCACGCTCGGCGCCAGGAGCTCGGCCGACGCCTTCACCATGCGCGGGAAGTAGCCCGATGTGTCAACGACGGCGTCCCAGGAGTGGCCCTTGAGCGACTCGAGCCCCTTGGCGGAGGCGGGGTCTTTTTCGTCGGCGGTTTTGTTGGGGTCGCGATTGCCGTAGAACCGCTCGGTGTTGTCGGTCTTGGTGTGCAGGACCTTTTCGGTCTTGCCGCGGTTGAAGAGCGAGACGCTGTGCCCGCGGGCCTGGGCGGCGGCGGTGACGGCGGGCCCGAGGAAGCCGGTGCCGCCCAGAATCAGGATCTTCTTGGGCGCGGCGGGCGCGGCGGCGTGAAGGCGACGGGCGCCGATCGCCAGCCCGGCGACGGCCAGGGACGAAGACGCCAGGAAGAGCCGACGGTTGCTGTGCATGGATTCGACCTTTCTGCGAAGATGGTGCGGCCAGGCCGCAGCGTAGCGTGCGGGGGAGTTGTACCAACCTCCGCACGCGGGGTTGCGGGCGGATTGTACGAAAAGCACCATCGGGCGGGGAACGCGGCGAGAAAGGCGGATCGCGTGGGTGAAACGAGCGGCCAGAATTCAAGCGTCGCACATGCGGCTCCGGGCGGCGCGGGCCACCCCGGCTCGCCCGACGCCGGGGGGTTCACGGGGGGCGTGCCCTGGCGGGTGCTGCTTCTGGCCGCGGCGTACTTCTTCTTTATCCTGACGAGCTACTACATGCTGCGCCCCATCCGCGAGACGATGGCGATCGAGCGGGGCGCGGACAAGCTCCCGTGGCTGATGACCGCGACGCTGGTCGTGATGCTGCTGGTGAACCCGGCGTATGCGTTCCTGGTCTCGAAGTTCCCGCGGCGCCGGTTTGTCCCGATCACGCACTACTTCTTCGGGCTCAACATCGTGGCGTTCTTCGCGGCGACGAGGCTGCTCCCCGCGGAGACCCTGCATTCGCTGGGTTATGCCTTTTACATCTGGCTGAGCGTGTTCAACCTGTTCGTGGTGTCGATCTTCTGGTCGATCATGGCCGACGTGTTCGGGCGCGACCGGGCCAAGAAGGTGTTCGGCGTGATCGCTGTGGGCGGGACGCTCGGCGCGATCTGCGGGCCGATCATCGTGAACTCGCTCCTGGGCGGGAGCCTCTCGCTGGAGTGGCCGTTCGGCGAAAAGCCGGCGGCGTGGACGCCGGTGGAGTTTCCCAAGGTGGAGCGCGAGTGGGTGTTCCTGGCGGCGCTCGTGCCGCTGCAGGCGGCGATCCTGTGCGCCGGCTCGTTGATCAAGCGTGGCGAGGCGTGGAGGTCGGGCGCGGCGGCGCGCGCCGAGGAGCGTGAGCCGACCGCCGACGCGTTGGCGGGGTTCCGGCTCATCGTGGGAAGCCGCTATCTGCAGACGCTCTCGCTCTACATGCTCCTGTTCACGATCACGAGCACGTTTATCTATGTCGAGCAGGCGAACATGATCGCGGAGAAGTTCCCCGACGCCGCGGCGCGCACCAAGGCCTTCGCCAATCTCGATCTCTACACCAACCTGCTGACGCTCGGCACCCAGCTCTTTCTGACGCGCCAGATCATCCGGCTTCTCGGCGTGGGGGGCACGCTGGCGGTTCTGCCCGCGATCACGTTCTGCGGCTTCGGCGCGCTGGCGGTGACCGGGAGCGTGCCGGTGTTGTACAGCTATCAGGTCGTGCGACGCGGGATGCACTACGCGGTCGATCGCCCGGCCCGCGAGGTGCTGTATACGCCGCTCTCACCCGACGAGAAGTACAAGTCCAAGGCGTTCATCGACACGTTCGTGTATCGCGCGGGCGACATGCTGGGCGGTTGGGCGCCGACGTGGCTGGGGAAGGTCAGTGGATGGATCGGGCTCAAGGCCGCCCTCCCGTCGTGGACGCTGTGGATGCCGCTCTCCTTGCTCTGGATCGCGACGGCGGTGGTGCTCGGGGTGATGCAGCGGCACGCGGGCAACGCGGGCGGCAAGCTGCCGGGTCAGGAATCCAAGGCCTGAGCCGGGCGAGCTCGATCAAGCGAGCATCGCCGGCTCGATGACCGGTTGGACTTGTCTGGTGCCCGGTGCCTGACGCCGAGTGACTTTCGTCAGCACCCTTCCTCGAAGTGGGACGCGAAGAGGTCGTAGTCGTCGCCGTTCACGAAGCCGTCGCGGTTGAGGTCCGCGCCGAGGTCGGCGGATTCGAACATCGAGGCGAAGGAGTCGTAATCGTCGCCGTTGACGAAGTTGTCGGAGTTGAAGTCGGCCAGGCAGGGGAAGATGAGCGTGACCGAATCGAAGGACTGCCAGGCCGAGTTGAAGTCGTAGAGTCCGGCGTAGCCGGATTTCGGGCTGGGAACCGTGAGCGACGTCGCGGGAGTTGGCGAGCCGTTGAGGTAAGCGTCGTAGTGATCGCCCACGGCGACGACGCGGACGCGGATGTCGTCGCCTTGGTTGAACAACCCGGACACTTGATTGATCGGAGGGGAGTATCCGCCGTTGGTCATGATGTGCCAGTACAGGCCCGTGCCCGTGGAGCCGAAGCCGCCGGTGACGAGCAGCACGCCGTTCAGGGCCAGGTCGTCGATGTGGAGCCAGATGCCGCCATCGCTGACATCGGAGATGTCGACGGTGATCTCGAAGTCGTTGTGCTGGTATGTCAGTGACGTCAGCGTGGGCGGGTTGTTGGATGGGTTGGTCGCAAAGTAGCGATCCCCGTCGCCCGCCCAGGCGCCGCGTTCGTTCCGCCAAAGCGGCGAGGGCGCGGGTGAGAACGAGTCGTGAAACACGAACTGGGCGCTGGCGGATTGGGCGGTCAAGATCAGCAGCGACGCGGCAAGGAGCTTGTTCATGTGAGTTCTCGCGGGCAAGAAGGCGAACGCACCGGGCATCAGATTACTCGATGCCGATACCGCCTCCAATGCCAATTGGGGCTCAAACCGAGGGCGATCAGGACGACGCCATCGCGAGCAGCGGACCGGCGCGACCGCCATCGCCTCGAAGCCCCATAACCGCGCCTCGGACGACCGCTCGCCGGAGCGCTCGCCGTTTAGCACCCCGCGTCGAAGGCCTCGGCGAAGGCGTCGTAGTCATCGCCGTTGACGAAGCCGTCGTCGTTCACGTCGGCGGCCGCATCGGCGTTGTCGAACGACTCGGCGAAAAGATCGTAATCGTCGCCGTTGATGAACCCGTCGTTGTTGAAGTCCGACAGGCACGGATTGCTGTGCACGAGCATTGAGGCGGGGATGACCTGCTTGGCGATGTTTGGTCCGGCCACGCTCAGGATCAGCCCGCCCGCGCCGCCGGCCTCGAACCACTCAACGCGGAGTTTGTGCGTTCCGGCCTTGAGATTGACGGTTCCCCCCACTTCGACCATGCCGTGCAGACCATCGGCATTGGCGACGAGGTTGGTGCCGATGTAGAGCTTTGAGCCGTCGTCGGACTGCGTGTAGAGCGTGTAGAGCCCCTCGGTGGGCGCGACGAAGTAGCCGTCGAACGCGGCGAGCAGGTCGTCCTTTCGCTCGCTGTCGAGCAAGAAGCCCGAGGTTGAGGGCTGGTTGACCTCGGCGACGATCGAGGTCTTGTAGGGCGCGCGGTCGTCGAAGCTCGGGAGCGCCGAGAGCCCCGCGGGCAGGTCGAAGTAATCGATGCTGAGCGGGCCTGCGAACGCGGTGCTCGGGATCACCTGCTTGGAGTGCGTCGAACTCTGCCACGACGAGATCAGGCCGCCCCAGAACGTCGAGCCGGCGAAGTATTCGACCATGAAGCTGTGCGGGCCGGCGGCCAGCGCGATCGAGCCCGAGGCCTCGGTCATGCTGTTGCGGAGGAAGTCGTTCTTGACCACGGCCTGCCCGTCGATCCAGAGCATCGAGCCGTCTTCCGAGTCGGTGAAGAAGGAGTAGGAATCGGTGGCGGGGATGTTGATCGTTCCCTGGATGAGCGCGCCAAAGAGGCTCTTGCGCCCGGAGCCGAGCAAGTTGAGGTACGCGCGGGGGAAGTCGACCGCGCCGATGGTCGCGGACTTGTAGGGCGAGAGGGCCGCGAAATCCGGGAGCGCGTTCTGCCCACCGGCGCGGTAGTAGCTGGCGACCAGGCCGGGCGAGGTGTTGCCGGCGTTGTCGGGGTCGCGCAGGGTCTGGTTGCTGATGTAGACGCGCGCGGTCGCCTGGGCGCCCGCGGTGTCCTGGATGGTGTAGAGGAACGTGTCGTAGCCGCTGGCGTCGACGCGTGGCGTGTAGAGAAGCTCGTCGCGTCCGCCCGTGCCGGTGCCCGATGAGATGGAGAGGGTCGCGCCGGCCTGGGTCGTGCCTGGGAACGACACGAACGAGAGCGGGTCGCAGTTGGGATCGGCGTCGTTCGACATGACGTCCAGGCGCGTGGGCACGTTGGAAGAGATGGTGTAGGAATTGGCGATCGCGCCCGGGCCGCCCTGGACCGGGGCGGGACCGACGGTTTCAAGACACCCGCGGGCGGCGGCGTACTTGAGCGAGGGGATCACGGTCTCGCTGAACGCGCTCAGGTTGCCGGCGCACCCGCCCAGGCCGGAGCACATGATCGAGCAATCGGGCGAGCCGTCGCAGTGTCCGGCCGCGAAGTTGTGCCCGACCTCGTGCGACACCAGGCCGACCAGCGCGCCAAGATCGCCCGTGAAACCGATGTTGGAGACGGCGTACTCATAGCTGAAGTTGCAGACGACATCGACCCAGGCCAGGCCGATCACGCCGCCCGTCGGCTGACCGGTGAAGAGGTGGGCGCAGTCGCGCGGCTTGAAGCGCTGGACCGTGGTCCACTCGTTCTGGATCTGCCCGAGCAGGGCGCCGATGTCGGCGGTGTTGTAGAGCGTGTTGTCGGTGCGCACGATGCTGGCGCTGATGATGAAGTGGACGTTGACGTCGCGGTTGTAGATCACGTTCATGCCGTTGATGATGCTCTCGGCATAGGCGAGGCACTGGACGGGGTCCGAGCCGTGCTGCCCGTAGTAGGTGAAGTCCATGTCAATGCCGATCTGGGCCTGGCGCAGGCAGTCGGCGCGGGTGTCGAAGCCGCCCGGCGCTTGCTTCTTCACGCGGTCGGGCACTTCGAGCGCCCCGCCGCACGAGTGCCCGGTCGCCTTGATCGCGTCGGAGCGATAGACGACGTGGTCGATCGGGTTGGCGCCGGCGTCGATCTCGACGAGAGGCTGCATGTACCAGATCGTGCCGTCGCCCGGATCGATGACGGCGTGGACACCCGACGCGACGAACGACACCGCGACCAGCGATCCCGGACGATCCACGATCTGGCCGCGGTGAGTCGTGACGCTGGGCGTAGGCAGGTCGATCATCTGGCCGGCGTGCGACGACTGAAGCGAGAAGCCGGGCGCTCGGACGGATGAGGACTCCAGATCGAGCAGGAGTTCCTCGCCGTTCAGCACCAGCGTGGCGAACCAGTGGCCGGACGCGGCGGGGGTCCACTCGATCGGCTGGAGCTCGGCCTTGCTCAGATCGAGGTTTGAACGTGGCAGGTCGCCGACCTTGGTCGAAGCGATCCCGGCGGGCTGCGCCTGGTCCGACGGCGAGGTCGACGCAGCCTCCAAGCCCTCGCGGGCCGAAGCGGGAACGGTTGAAAAGGCGGCCAACACGAACGCCGCAATCGCGGCGAGGAGCAGTTTCGATGACATCGCGAGTCTCCTGTCTGAACCATCCATCGTACAAGATGCGGCCCGGATTCCCTAGAGGTTGCCGACGAAAAGCGAACGCACACCGAATGAGTTTGGGACTCGGGTTGGGAACAGGCAGCGCGGCTCGACTCCGACGCTTCGGGCGAACGCCCGACACCACCGAAACCCGACGCCCAGACCATCGCGATCTCACGCTTCGCTATCGGACTCTTTGCGCCGGCTTTCGGGAGCCCTGACAAACCGCGCGTGAATCGCGTGTTTACTCCTCGCGTCGGATCGGCCACGTTTCCGGTCGCCGGTGTGCGCGACAAGCGGCCGTCCGCAATACTGCTCAAGAGAAGAAGAGGAGATTGAACATGTCGACCCTGGCCCGTGGTTCGTTTGCCCTCGCGCTGGCGTGCGTCGCCGGCACCACCTTTGCCCAGCTCACAGGCCCCAGCAGTTCGCAGTCCCCCTACGTGCTCCCCACCCGCGCGGGCGTGGTGACCCAGAGCCTGCTCACGGCCGGCGACGTCATCGGCGGCTACAAGATGGTCGGTATCCCCGACGGCACCGGCGCGTTCGCCAACGGCGACGGCACCTTCACCTTCCTGGTCAATCACGAGATCCCCGCCGCGTCCGGCGGCGTCCGCGCCCACGGCTCGACGGGCGGGTTTGTCTCACGCTGGTCGATCGACGCCGCGACCCGCACCGTGATCTCCGGCCGCGACCACAACACCAGCGCCTCCGATGTTCATACCTGGAACGGCACGGGTTATTCGCAGGGCACCACCCAGTACAACCGCCTCTGCTCGGCCGACCTGGCCAAGCCCAGCGCCTACAAGTTCGGGAATCTCGGCACCGACGCCCGCATTCTCATGAATGGCGAGGAGAGCGGCAGCGAAGGGCGCGCGTTCGCGCACATCGTCACCGGCGCCAACCAGAACCAGTCCTATCAGCTCCCCTACCTCGGGCGATTCTCCTGGGAAAACTCCATCGCGAATCCCAAGGCCCAGGCCAAGACCGTTGTCATGGGCACCGATGACTCCACGCCCGGCCAGGTCTACATGTACGTCGGCAACAAGCAGAGCTCCGGCAATGACATCGAACGCGCCGGCCTCTCCGACGGCAACCTCTACGGCGTGCGCGTCAGCGGCCTTCCGACCGAGGTCCGCGCGTCCGGCGCCTCGGGGCGCTTCGACCTCTTCGACCACGGCAACGTCGCCAACAAGTCCGGCGCCGATCTCAACAACGAATCCAACACCAACAGCGTGACCAACTTCCTCCGCCCCGAGGACGGCGCGTGGGACCACCGCATCGGGCACGAGAACGACTTCTACTTTGTCACCACCGATCGCTTCAACTCCGCCAGCCAGGAAGGCCACTCGCGGCTGTACCGCATGCGCTTTGATGACATCACCAACCCCACCATGGGCGGGCAGATCGACATGCTGGTCGACGGCTTTGTCTCCGGCCCCAACATGATGGACAACATCTGCATCGACAACCTCGGTCGAATCCTCATCCAGGAGGACATCGGCGGGCAGGATCCGCTCGGCGCGATCTTGCTCTACGACACCCCGGCCGCCGGCCTGGTCAAGATCGCCGGGCACGACCCCTTCCGCTTCTGCTCCCCCTCGTCGGGGTTCCTGACGGGCGATGAAGAGTCTTCGGGCATCATCGACGCGACCGACATCCTCGGCCAGGGTTGGTTCCTTCTCTCGGACCAGGCCCACTATTCGGTCAGCGGCGAGCAGTACGAGGGCGGCCAGTTGCTCGCCATGTATGTTGATCCCTCGATCATCCCCGCGCCGGGTGCGGCCGCGGTCCTGGGCCTGGGCGCCCTGGCCGCCGCTCGTCGTCGTCGCGCCTGATCGATTCCTGAGATCGCCGTTCAACGGCGCATGATGTCCGTGCAAAGTCAGGGCGTGGTCGGTACCATCCGGCCACGCCCTTTTCGTTGGCATTTGGTGGTGCGAGGGCGGTGCGCGGCTCTTGACACGCGGCGCGGTCTCCGGGCACACTACACAGGTCGGGACGCGCGAACGCCTCGACGATATGGAGGAAGCCATGCTCATTCTCGCCCTCCTTTCGGTTGTGGCCATGGGCGGTGGCACCGACACGCCGCGCGTCCTGTGGTCCGCGCCGACCTCGTCCCACAGCTTCGGCGCCGGCGCGATCGCCGATGCCGATGGCGACGGCAACCTCGACGTGGCCTTCGCGAGCTACTTCGGCGATGCGAAAGTGCGCGTTCTCCGCGGCAAGGACGGGAGCGAGTTGTGGTCCTACCACGATCCCGACCCCAAACGCGACGATTGCTACGACGCCTCGCTCCGATTCGCCGACCTCGGCGACGGCAAGCTCTCGCTCGTCGCGCCGTGCTCCAGCGGCTGCCGCGTTCTGGCATTCGACGCCGCGACGGGCGCCGTGAAATGGAACACCTACCTCGGCGATGGCGAGTGCATCGACACGCCGCCCTTCATCGGCGCGGTCGACGGCGTGGGCACGATCGGCGTGGTCGTCGGCACGTTCAAGGGCAAGCTCCACGTGCTCGGGTCCGACGGGAAGATACTCCGCTCGATCAAGGTCGCGCCGGGCGCGGTGCAATCGTGCCCGATCGTGACGGACCTCGACGCCGACGGCGTGCCCGATTTCATCGCGGGCAACTTCAAGGGCGACCACGCGATGCACGCCGTGAGCGGGCGCGATGGGAACGAGTTGTGGAAGGTCGCGACCGGATCGCACATTTACCACGGGCCGTCGATGTGGAACCCGCGCGGCGACGGCTCCATGCACTTTGTCTTCGGGAGCTACGACGGCAAGGTCTATTCCGTTGACGCCAAGGGAGCGCCCGACTTCACGATCGCGCCGGGCGAACGATACTTCATGTCCCCCACCGCCATTCTCGATATCGACGGCGACGGCAAGGACGAGTGCATCGCGGCGTGTGAGAAGGTCAGCGCGATCAACGGCGAGGGCAAGGTCCTCTGGCAGCATACGGTCGGCGCCAGCGGCGGCTGGACCTCGATCACGCGCGGCGTGTCGATCGCCGATCTCAACGCCGACGGCGCCAAAGACCTCGCGTATCTCACCGGCGATGGTGTCTTCCGCGTGCTCAACGCCAAGGACGGCTCGGTTCAGTGCGAGTTCAACGCGGGCGGCGTCTGTGGAGAGGGGCACGTCGTGTCGGATTCGTCCAATTGCCCGCTGATCGGCGACCTGGACGGCGACGGCCTGCTCGACGTCTTCTTTGTCGTCGGGGGCGGCGGGAACAAGAAGGCCGACGGCACGAAGGAGCCGCGCTTCGGCCGTGCGATCTGCGTTACGGGCTTTGCGGGCAAGGCCTCGCCGGACAACGCGTGGCCCATGATGCGCCACGACATCCGCAATAGCGGAAACGTGCGCGGACCGATCGAGTCGGCCAAGCAAGCCAAGTAGTCACGCGGCGCGGGGTGGTGCTGCGCGGTGAACTCGCGCCGCATTCCGGTCGCCCGATGCCTGCCGCCCGATCCCCGCTGCCTGATGCCCGCGCCTCAGCACCCCGCCTCGAAGCGCGAGGCGAAAGCGTCGTAGTCATCGCCGTTCACGAAGCCGTCGTGGTTGAAATCCGCGCCCGGATCGGCGATGTCGAAGAGCGAGGCGAAGGCGTCGAAATCGTCGCCGTTTACGAAGCCGTCATCATTGAAATCGGCGGGGCACCCGAGCGAGCCGGCGATACGCACCGCCATGGGTCGGCCGGGCTGCGAGAGGGAGTTGCTCCCGCCGCGCGTGCGCGAGCCCAGGCCCGACGTGCCGTAGTTCGCCGTCGATACATAGGTCGACGACGCCACGCCCGAGAGGCGGAGCCAGTAGCGGCCCTGCGGGAGCTGCGCCTGCAGCGGGAGATAGACCCAGTTCTCAAGCACGGCGTTGAACTGATAGTTCCCGGTGATCGACGCGATCGGAGCGAACTCGTGCGGCGCCTCGCCCGTGCCGTCGTCGGCAAAAATTTCGGCCGCAAATCCCTGGCCGTCATGGAAGTTGTAGGTGTAGCCGTCGAGCCCTAGCTCGCTGACGGCCCAGCCCTGCGCCGGGACATCAAAGGGCTGATACGCCTTCCAGAAAGAGGTCACGGAGCGCCCGGACCCGTCGGCGGCATCGTCGCCGTTGTCCAGCAAGAAATTCCTGGTCACACACGAGCTGGCCTGGCAGGTGTCGATCGCACCATTGTTGTCGCAATCGGGCGCTCCGCCGGCGATGTCCACGTCGTCGGCGATGGCGTTCCCGTTGCAGTCGCGGAGCGCCTGCGGGGGTTCGCCGGTCGAAAGCGCCAGGAACGTGGGATAGGCGCTCCCGGGCGCGGTGTAAATCGTCGTCGCCGGGCCGCCCGCGATCGGGATCGTCCGCACCACCCGGTTCACATCGTCGATGAAGGCAATGACATTCTGCGAGGGCACGAGCGCCAGATCGTTCAGGCCGCTCGACACCGCCACACTCGGCGAGTTGTCGTAGAGCATGATGATCCCGCTCCCGTCCAGGTTTGCGCGCCCGATGTAGTCGCTGTTGGTATCCGAGTCGCAGAAATAGATGCGGCCCGCGGCGACGTCCAGCGCGACCGCCTTCACCTGGGCCCGCCCGCGCACCAGCGTCTTGAGGTTTCCGCCATTCAGGTTGGTCCGGCGAATCTCGCCCTGATCACCGAAGTAGACATGCCCGTTGGTCGCGTCGACCTTGGGCGCGCCGATGCTCCAACTCCCGGACGAGGTAAAGAGCGTTATAAGCCCCGAGCCGTCCGCGTTGACGCGCCGGAGCTTGTTGCCGTCCGCGAAGTAGATGCGACCCGAGGCATCGAGCGACGAACCGCGCACGTTGCCCGTGAAGTTGTTCAGCACCGTCAGCCCGCCGCCGGCGGAATCCGTGCGGAAGATTGTGCTCGGCGTGCCGAGGTGCCCGAGGTAGAAGTGCCCGGACGACGGCTCATACGCCAGCCCGTTGGGAAGCCAGAATGAGGTCGGGAGCGCGAAATGAACGCGCGGATTGGTTCCATCGGCCCCCACCGCCGCCACGCGGCCGTTGTTGAACTCAAAGAGCGCGACGTAGACGTCGGTTTGAGCGCTGGCCACGCCGGCCGCCATCCCGGCGACCGCGACAAGAGAACGAATCAGCATCTGGGGCTCCTCGGTGCGTCGATTGAGAACTCAACTCTAGATCGACAGCGTAACGGGAAAGCCCCAGAAACGAAAGTAATCTCGCCACGATCATGCGTTTTCGGACGATGTTCAGCACCCCGCGTCGAAGTGCTCGGCGAACAGGTCGTAGTCGTCGCCGTTGACGAAGCCGTCGTGGTTGATGTCGGCGCCGGAGTCGGCGATGTCGAAGAGCGTCGCGAAGGCGTCGTAGTCGTCGCCGTTGACAAAGCCGTTGCCGTCAAAGTCGGCCAGGCACAGCATCAGCGACGCCGGCGCCGTCGTCACGTCGTCGCAGGGGTTGGTGATCACGCAGTCGTACAGCGCCACGTCCGCGGCAGAGATATTGGAAACCGTGAGCGTCGGCAGATCGAAGCCGGCGACGATGGAACCGGTCCCGGTCGGGCCATCCGCCAGCGGCGTGCCGTTGCGACGCCACTGGAACGAGTACAGCCCGCCGCCCGAGCCCGCCGCATCGAACGTAACCGTATCGCCGGCCGCGGCGCTGACATCCTGCGGCTGCTCCGCGACGCCCGGGGGCGAGCAGAGCGCGAGCGTCGCCGGGGCGCTGGTCACATTCCCGCAGACTCCCGTTACGACGCAGCGGTACGTGCCGCCCCAATTGCTGGGGGTCTTGCGTCCGATGCGGAGCTGCGACGTGGTGGCGCCCTTGATGTCAAAGTCCTTGGATAGAACCTTGGAGCAATTGTCGTCGGCGAGATTGGTCCACACGCCGGGCGACGTCTCTTCCTGCCACTGATAGTTCAAGGGCCCCGAGCCCGACGCGAACACGTTGAACGTGTCGCCGTACACCTGATCGGGCGCGGTGTTGACCTGCGACAGGGGATCGAGATTGATGCGGACCGGCTCGCAGGGCGTGGATCCGGTGAGATCGACGATGCCGGAGAAGCCGGTCATCAGGCACGGGTCGCGCTCGTCGAGGAACGACGCGAGGATCTTGGTGCCGTCGGCGCTTACGCCCAGTCCCGCGATGCCGAAATAGCTGGCCAGCGTGATATCGGGGATCGACCATCCGAGCGTGCTCAGGTATGCGTTCAGTTCCATCGCGACGCCGCCGTTGATGTCCGCGCGCCAGATGAAGCCATAGCCCTGCCCGCCGACGACCGTGCCGCCGTCGGCGCTGATGGCGTAGGGAACCATCGACGTGTCGCCGCCGAGGTTCTGCGGAACCCACTCGTTCCCGTCCCAATTCCAACGGACGGGAAGGCGCGAGGTCGTCCCAAAGACCAGGTCCATCGCGTCTTCGCTGTAGCGGCCGACGATGTGGTTGCCATCGGCCGAGACCGCGACCAACTCGCCGCCGAAGGGATCGATCAGCGTCTGCTCCCAGACGCCCGCGACCTTGCGCCACACCACGGCCCGGCGCGCGCTGAAACCAAGGTCATCACTGAAATTCTCGTCATAGCCGATGACCACCGTCCCGTCGGCGCTGATCGAGTCGGCTCGCGTCGCGCGGGCCGTCGTGCCGTCCTGCGTCACGCTCACGGGGAGGACTTCGTACTCGCCGGTCATGGTGTCGTAGACCCACGCGCGATAGGGCCCGCACACACGCTCGGTGTACGCACCACCCACCACATATCGCCCGTCGGCCGAGATGTCATTCGCGCTGTTCTGGAAGGCGTCGCACTTGTTGCCGTTGGGCAGCGTGCCGATGTTCTCGACGCCCGTCGCGGGGTTCCACAGGTGCGGCGTGTTGCCGCTGGTCGGCAGGCCGCCCATTCCCTGGCGGTTCCGCGTGCCCCACATAATCATCATGCCGTCGTCGGACGCGCGGGTGCGCCCGTCTTCCCAGTCGCCGCCGGTGTTCTCGGCTCCCGAGCCGAGGAAATAGCGGGTGACGTAGTACCGGCCCACCGCTCCGTTGTAGATCAAACCGATCACGCCCCGTCCGTCAGAAGTCATGTCTTCCGAGATCATCCCGGTCACAACGAGGGTGGGCTGGGCCCACGCCGCGGACGTGATGAGCGCCGAGAGAAGTGCGGCCACGGTACGTGTACGAGTCATGACGATCTCCGTGCGAGCGGACGCTCGCGGCTCTTGGTGCGTGTGAGGCTGAATGCCGACCCGACGCGCGAGCACCGGGCCGACTTGGTTGAGAAGGAGTGAGACGAGCGAATCAGTTCAGGCGCGACGACGCCGAACGCCGAACACACCCGCGAGGGCGAGCACGCCCGCCGAAGCCGGCGCGGGAACGGCGTTCCAAGACAGATTGTCGATCACCTCGGTCGGGCCAATCCAGTTGAAGCCGACGAAGCGAACCTCGTCAAAGGTCGAACCGGAGTCGGTCGTGATATTGACCCACGTCGGACCAGTCGGCCCCCAGGTCGGGTGGTCGATGAAGAAGCTGCCGACCTCGACGCCGTCATTGAGCGCGACCACGATCGCACCGCCGTTGAAGATGGTCGCGGGGCCGGAGTCATCCCAGAACTGGCAGGAGAACTCGGTGAGGTCCTGAGAGAAGTTCAGGAACCCTCCCCACGGACCGGTCCATGCGTTGCCGGTGCCGAGCCACGTGGTGCCGAAGATCGAATTAAGATCGCCGACAAATCCGCCGTCACCGTTGCCGCTCATCAGACCCGAGATTCCGTAGCCGGTCCACTCGTTGCCGAGGAGCGAGCCGGTCGGGCCACCCGACTCATCGAAGTTCAGCGCCGTGCCGTACGAAGGGGCGCTCGAGGTGTAAGTGACGGACACCCCGGCGTTGGCGGCGGCGGCCATGGCGAGGGCGATACCAGACGAAATAAGAACACGGCGCATGTGAACTCTCCCCATCTACTTTCGATTCCACCTGTTCAACCCTCGGAAAAGGGCGTCGGGCACCCGACTCATCGCACGATAACGGACTCATCGTGTCACGTCAAGTGTCCCATGTGACATTTTTGCTGACGTTTCGTCGCTTCCGCCATCCGCTTCTGCTATCATGAATTGGCCTATTTGCGTACAGACATCGAACATGAAATCAACCGACACTCCATCACCGCTCGCTTCCCCCCCGACGGGTCAGGCGAAAACCTCGTTCTCGTCGCTCTTGGCCGAGTTCCATTCGCTCCGCGGCCAGATCGGCGGCCTGTTTGCGCTCGCGGGCGTTGACCCCACCAAGACGCGCGAGCCCGCACGCGATCTGGGAATCAGCCGCGGCCTGGCGTGGCGTCTTACACGCATTGTGCGGGAGTCAGACCCTACACCTGCGGTCACCGATCTGCCCGGGCCCGCGAGCATGGCGAAGTTCTTTGACGCCTGCCGCGCTCGCGCTGTTCCCGAAGAGGCGATCGCCAAGGCCGTGGCGGCGTTCGAGCGCTTCGAGAGCGTGCTGTCGTCATGCACCGGCGACCGCAAGACGCTGGCGATGATGATGGTGAACCGCAGCCCGGTCAATGCGGGCAACGAGGCGTCGAAAGCGCGGCGTCAGCTGTTCGACGGCGCGTGCGGTGTGTGGGGCGTGCAGGCACAGACGCGCTTCGTGTCGGTCTTCGTTTTCCCATCGCCCGACGATCCCGACATGCTCAACGCCGGGCACGTCACCGGCTTTGTCGGTTTCCGCCGCCTGAGCCCCAAGCCCTGGCCCCTCAGCTATGAAGCGCTGCACACCGCGACGGGCGACGCGGCCAGGCTCCTGAAAACGCCGCTCGATCCCGAGGGCGTGGGCGAGGGACAGCTCCAGCTCCTCAAGCGGTTCTGCACGCCGTCGCTGCCCGACATCCGCGTTGTCGAATCCGGGAGCTACAAGCGATTCGAGCTCGCGGCCGGTCCGGTCGGTAACGAGGGCCTCACCACCTGCGTCTTCGGTACGCACCTTCGCCACATCTATCCGCGCTACTCCGAGACGCCGGACACCGCGGGCTTCATGGTGCTGCTCACCACGCCCGTCGAGCGCGTGATGTTCGACATGTACGTGCATCGCTCGATGAACATGGAAACGCCACCGCCGGCTCAGCTGCTCGACCGCCTCGCGTTCCCCCACGCGAGCCCGGAGAGCGACTTTGCACGCCAGTCGCTGCCGATCGCGGAGGCGCCGACACTCCTGCCCGCCGGAATCGAGGGCACGCTCGCGCCGTCCATCCCCTGGTACACCAGCCTGGTCGAGGACGTAACGTCCCGCCTGGGCATTCCGATCACCGACTTCGTCGGCTCGCGCTTCGAGATGTCGTTCCCGCCGATCGCAACGACGCTGAGTCGCCGGTTCGATCTGTGGCCCAAGCCTTGAAACCCGGCGCTGACCGAGCGGCCCCGATGGAGCGGGGAGCGCTCAGCACCCGGCGTCGAAGTGCTCGGCGAAGAGGTCGTAGTCGTCGCCGTTGACAAAGCCGTCGTGGTTCAAGTCGGCCGCTGGATCGGCGATGTCAAAGACTTCGGCGAAGGCGTCGTAGTCGTCGCCGTTCACAAAGCCGTCGTGGTTGAAGTCGGCCGGGCACTGCGGCACGATGCCCATAATCAGCCTCGCCTTAGCGATATCCTCGCGCGGGATCAGGAGGCCCGAGATCTTGGGGACGCCGAGCGAATCGGCCGTCACCTGTCCGTGCTGAGTCACCGGGCCATTCTCCGGCACTCTTAGCACCCAGTACACCGTCTGTCCGACGTTCGGATGGAACCCCTGCGTCCGGCGCGGCGCGATGCTGACACGCACGAGCGGCACCAGCGCGTTGTCGATCGACACCGCGGAGTTGCCGCGCAGGAACATCGTGCACTCCCAGCGATCGGCCTGGTCGACGATCGTCGCGGGAGTCCAGTCCAGGTAGCCGCCCCACGTGCCCCACGGCGTGCCGGCGGGCGAGCACGGATCGCCGGGGCCCGGATCGGGCTGACGCCCGGGCGTGTTCAAGTCCTCGTCGCAATCGAAGAAGCCGGGGTACGACACGTCGTTGCGGTAGTGATCCGACAGATACTGCGCGCCGTGCCGCTCCGTCTTGACCGGCGCGATCCACTGCCCCACGTCCGGCCAGGGATCGCAGTGGGCCGGATCGTCGATCAGGTCGGGCGACTCGAACGCCCACTTGTCCACGCCATGCTCGCGCTCGTCCCAACTGACGATCATGCCGAGCTGGGAGTCGTTGCAGGCGTCGAGGCCGGCGCGGGCCACGGGCGTCCACGCTCCGGCATCGTTTTCGTCGCGCTTGCCTGAATAGACGCGTGTGTATGGAATGTAGGGCTCGGGGCTGAGGCGGTTGCTCTGTGTTTGGACCTGCTGATACGTAAGGGGCAGCCCGGAGTCGGGCGAGATGATGTTCGTGGCTAGGTTCTGCGACCAATCGCCCACGAACGGGCCCTGCTGGTTCAAGTTGAAGAGCGCGCACTGGAGCACGGCGGCGCTGAAGCGCCAGGGCTGCTGGCGCGAAAGATGCGACGCGCCGCGCGATCCCGCGCTGTGCCCGATAACCGAGACGCGGTGTGGATCAACATCGAAGGGCCCGGCACCCGAGGTGACCCAGTCAGCGATCCAGAAGACCCGGCGGCTCGTGTAATTCGTGATGACCTCGTCGGCGGGCAGATCGCCACGCGCGCCGATGAAGAACGGATCGAAGCGGCGCGCGTAGCCGAACCACGCGGTCACGCTGGACATCCGTGCCGCGCCGGCTTGCCAGTACAGATTGTCGTCGGGCGTGATCACGATTCCGTCGGTCATCTCGATCGACATCGCCGCGCGGTTCAAATCGCCGGGCATGAAGTTCTGATACGCGCCCTCACCGCCGTGCAGGCAGAACACCGCGGGGTACGGCCCGGAGGGCAGGCCGGTCATCGGCGTGGTCACCGCAAAGACATGCGGGACGCAGCCGCGGGTGGCGCTCGCCATGACAGGGAAATCGGGACGCCCATCCTCGGGGTCCTCGCGCCCATCAACCCACACGACGTACGCGCCGTACGGATACCCGCTCTCGGTCGTACCGAGAAACTGAAAGTGCGGGCAAACCGGCTCATTGACCGGGTCATAGCCATAGCTCACAAGGACGCGGTTGTCGGTCGTCACGCTTGTGCTGCCGTTGACCACCACCGCGAAGAACTTGGCGCCCGCCTCGTGGGGCGTCCATGCCAGCGCGCCCTGCGTCGACGTAAGCGTCGTGTAGCCGGACCCATTGGGCACCCGCAGCGTCGAGGATGGCTGCAGGTTGTGCAGCCGCTCGCCCGTCACTTCCTCCGGGAACAGCCGCGCCAGCAGCGTCATGTTTGCGATGTCGGTTTCCGGCAGACTCGATGAATAGAGGTCGTAGGTGTACACCGAGCCCGCAGCCAATTCCCAATGCAGAAAGACCTGTCCGTCGGCGTACGCGCCCGCCAGGTTCGTCTGCGCCGATGCACAGTTCATGCACGCCGCAGCCGTCATCACCGCCAGCGTGATCATCAACCGCGCGGATCGCTTGGCTTGTAAAGTTCGGCGCAGGGAAGAACCGGCACACACACAACAATCGCCTTTGGTCATCGGACGAATCTATCGGACGCTGCGTTCGCTCACAACATAATTTTCACAGTTTCTTGCCCACGAGGGGCCGCGTTTCTCGGACCTGCACGCGAACGAGAAGGACCCGCCGGCTCAGCACCCGGCGTCGAAGTGCTCGGCGAAGAGGTCGTAGTCGTCGCCGTTGACAAAGCCGTCGTGGTTCAAGTCGGCCGCTGGATCGGCGATGTCAAAGACTTCGGCGAAGGCGTCGTAGTCATCGCCGTTCACAAAGCCGTCGTGGTTGAAGTCGGCGAGGCAGCGGGGCGTGCGGTAGGCCTTGATGTTGGCGCCCGTGCCGGCGACGACCAGCGTTCCGTCGCGCCCGAACGCGGGCGCGCCGATGTTGATGTTTGTCACTCCGACCGACCAGCGCTCGGTGAGGTCGGGGTTGAATGAATAGAAGCGCCCGTTGGCGAACGCGCCGTTGGAGAAGAAAAGGCGATCGTTCGAGTCGACCGCCATGCGCGGCTGGGAGAAGTCCGCGGGGATCGCGGGGCTCTGCGCGATCAGGCTCCCGTCGGACGCGCGCCGGCGCGCGATCTTGTTGCCCGGGTCCATCATGAAGACCGAGCCGTCGGACGCGACCGCGAACTCTGACTCGGTCGTCCAATGCGCGGGGACCGACCAGCGCACGCTCATCGACGTGCCGTTGTCGTCGATCGCGTAGAAGAAGTCGACGGAGACGTTGTTCTGCACGCGCGAGAGATAGATCGTGCCGTCCGGCGCGACCATGGGCGTGTTCTGGATGGTGAACCCGGCGAGCGTCGGGCTCTGGTACATGAACGCGCCCGTCGAGAGGTTGAACTTCTTGATCGCGTGCCCGCCCGGGACGGCGTCGGCGACGTAGATCGCGCCCGCGTGGATCGCTCCGCCGCAGTTGCCGGAGACCGAGCCGACGCGGTTTGCCGTCCACAACGTGGCGCCGTTGCCGGCGTTGATGCGCCAGATCTTGGTGAAGCTGGCGACGACGGGATCGCCGTTGGGCGCGAAGACCACGCCGTCGTACGGGCCGGCGTCGATCAGATCAACCGACGACCAGAGCGTCGCGCCGGTGGCGGCGTCGAGCGCGTGCAGCTTGGCCTTGACCGACGCGCCGTTGCCCGAGCGCGACACGAAGACCTTTCCGTTCGAGACACCCGCGACCCACGTCGTCCAGTCGTTGGCCAAGTACGGAATGTTCCGCGACCAGATCTCCTGGCCCGTGTCGAGGTTCATGCACACGACCGGCGACTTGTCTGAGTTGGGCTCGGGCGGAAAACCCGTCTGGCGCACCATGAAGACGCGCGATCCCTCGATCACCGGCTGCCACGCGATCACCGACGTGCGGCCGCCGGACCAGAGTTGCGTCGCGGCGTCGGGTCCGAGCTGAATCGTCTGCCCATTCCGCCCAGCATTGCCGCCGTTGTTCGTCCAGTCCTGGGCCAGCGCTCCGGCCGACAGCGCGACGTTGAGCGCCAGCGCGCCCGCGATCATGCACCGCATGTGAGTCTCCCTTCGCGGGCGGCGCCCGCAGCTCCAAGGTAGCGGAAACGCCGCTCTCGTCCAAGCGATTCACGCCAGCGTCTGTTGGGAGATTTTGGCCCGGTTCAAGAGGCCGAGGCCATCACCACCGAACCGCACACGACCTTCAGGGGGCGTCACGGATCGTTATCGGTGGCCATGGCCGCGGGCGCGCTGTCGGATGGAGGTCCGAGCAACCGCCCCAATCGCCGCGCGGCGAGCATTGAAGGGTGGGAAGGCTTCGGCACGGAGTGTCGAAATTCGACTATCACGGACTCGAAGACGTGTCTGTGGCACGGCGAAGCAATTCGCCAAATGGCCAAATGAGGAGAAGGCCGCGGGCCGGCGGGACCGGCTGGCCACCCAAGTATCGTCACCTTCCCGTGTACAGCCGCTCGCCGAGATAGGGGTGCAGCTGCGGGATCGCCTTGATTTTGTTGGCCGTCACGTCGATGTCGTACGGCACCCGCGTGAATTCGACGCGGTCGGCGTGGAGGATGGCGTAGCTCGCCCGCGGGTCCATGTCGCGCGGTTGGCCGACGGAGCCGACGTTGATGACGACTTTTTCGCTCGGCTGGAAGCGGAAGATGCCCTCGCCCAATTCGGTCGGCGGATAGAAATCGGGCTCGTTGGTGAAGACGCCGGGCACGTGGGTGTGCCCCACGATCGCGACGCGCTCGACGCGGTCGAAGACGCCCTGGATTTTCTCGGGCGCGTTGGTCGCGTCGTCGGGGAAGATGTATTCGTTGATGGGGCGGCGCGGCGAGCCGTGTACGGCCAAGATCGGGAACGCGCCGTCGGGCTCGGTCTCAACGACACGGACGCGGAGGCGGCCGAGGAACTCGTAGCGCGCGGTGCGGAGGGCCTCGTCGGGCTCCTTGTCGAACTGCTCGCGGGTCCAGAAGGCGGCGGACTCGGCGTTGGCGTTGAAGTTGGTGGGCTCGTAGAGGACGCCGAAATCGTGGTTGCCCATCAGCGACCAGGCGCAGCGCTCGCGGACCAGGTCGACACAGGCGAGGGGTTCGGGGCCATAGCCGACGATGTCGCCGAGGCAGACGATGCGCTTGATACCGCGCTTCTCGATGTCCTCGAGGACGCGTTTGAGGGCTTCGGCGTTGCCGTGGATGTCGCTGATGACCGCGGTGGGCACAAAGACTCCGGTTGGGCCCCCGATGAAACCGACTCCGAACCAAACCCGGGGGGCGGGTGGGGATCATAGTGCGAATCGGGGGCGGGCGGGGGCAGGGACCATATTCGGGGCGGTCGGGCTATTGACCGATGCCGATTATGCCGATCTTGCGGCGGGGATCGCCCTTGGCCTGAATCGGTCGGGGCGTGTCCGGGGAATACCATCCAAGGAAAGCGTCGGAGTAGTTCGCGGCCAGAGCGGCCATCGACGGATAGGAACCACCCATGCCATCAGCAGCTTCGGTCACATACCAGCGGACCCGCGAAATGACGATCGACGAGCTCTTGCTCGAGAATCGGATCGTCTTCCTGATCGGGGAGATCAACCAGGGCTCCGCCGCCCGCGTCATGATGCAGATGCTGTACCTCGAGAACCAGAAGCGGGGCCAGGACATCAACTTCTACATCAACTCGCCGGGCGGCGCGGTCGACGACACTCTGGCCCTGTATGACACCATGCGGTTCCTGTCCTCGCCCGTGTCGACGTACTGCCTCGGTCGCGCCTATTCGGGCGCGGCGGTGCTCCTCACCGCCGGGGCCAAGGGCAAGCGGTACATCCTGCCCCACGCGGAAGTGATGATCCACCAGCCGGACGGCGGGGGGGCGGGGCAGGCGGGAGGCATCCGCATCCAGGCCGAGCAGATCATCAAGGCCAAGGCGGAGCTGAACCGAATCATCTCCAGCCACACCGGCCAGTCGATCGAGAACATCCACCGCGACAGCGAGCGCGACAAGTATTTCAGCGCGGAGGAGGCGGTGCGTTACGGGCTGGTCGACGAGGTGCTCATCGAGCCGCCCAAGGCCGCCTCGGGAATCCGCTGATCGCGCGTCATTGATCCCCGCCCCTTCCGGGTCGGCGCCGCGTCGCGTCGAGCCCGTCTGGAGAAAGCCATGTCCGGATACCTGGTCCCGATCGTCATCGAGAAGTCAGCGCGCGGCGAACGTTCGTACGACATCTATTCGCGCCTGCTGAAGGACCGCATCATCTTCCTTGGGAGCGCCGTCACGGACGAGGTGGCGAGCCTCATCATCGCGCAGCTCCTGTTCCTCGCCAACGAGGACGCCAAGGCCGACATCCACATGTACATCAACTCGCCCGGCGGGAGCGTGACCGCGGGGCTGGGAATGCTGGACACGATGCAGCACGTTCCGTGCGACGTGTGCACGTACATCATCGGACAGGCCGCCAGCATGGGTTCGGTGCTCGCGGCGGCGGGCACCAAGGGCAAGCGTTTCACGCTCCCCAACGCGCGGAACCTGATGCACCAGCCGCTGCTGTCGGGCGTGATGGAGGGCCAGGCGACCGACATCGAGATCGAGGCGCGCGAGATGCTGCGTCTGCGCGATCGCTTGTATCGCATCTATGCCGACGCCACGGGGCAGACGGTCGACCGCATCGCCAAGGACTGCGACCGCAACAAGTGGCTGGATGACCACGAGATGCTGGAATACGGCCTGGTGGACGCGGTCCTGAAGAAGATGCCCGTCATGCCACGCCGCCACGGCGAGAGCGAATAGCGCCGGAAAAGGCTGAACAACGCGGAATGAAACGGACCCGAGATCGGGTCCGTTTTTTTATCGCCGATGTCATCTCGAATCGCGAGTCACGGCAACTCTTGTGAGTTCGGAATCGCGACTGGACCCCTCGAAACCCACCCGCTTGTGCTCGGGACCTGCATCACGCTCAAACTTCGGCCCACCACGGCCATCGCATGATCGCCTCGTCAGTGGGACCTCACTTCCTCGATGCACGAGGGACATCAATCGACGTCTACGAGTCGAAGGAATCGCTCGAGGATCTCGTTGAGATTACCCGGGCCGCCCATCCCCACGAAGTGTTCAAGATCATCTTCCGTCGATCCCCTCGCCGAACCCCTCGCAATCGTACATCTGCACCAGTCCGTGTCCGATCGCCGCTCCGAAATCGGCTCAAAGGATTGGACATCCGCATTCGTGTACGACAGATCGATCTTGACCAACCACCCGGGATTGTCCATTGTCTCGATCGTGATCCCGAACTCGTGCTCCCATTCGCCGTCGCACTGCGCGCGCCACCATTGAACAAGCCGCTGCATGGAATCCATGGTTTCACCTCGCGGGGCATCGAGTGGCGGAGTGCGGACCAGCGAGATCGAATGTTCGGTGGTCCGCGAGAATAGTGGCTCCTTGCACCGCCGCTCGTGGATTCTCACTTCGTCTCTGCGTCTCTCTGGACTCTCTAGATTCGCTCCATCACCGGCAGCGTGCCGACGAGCGGGCGGAGGTATTCGAGGTAGGCCTTCGAAATGTCGCAATGCCCTTCGAAGAAGTGCGGCGGCATGTGACGCGTCTTGGCCGCCACGTCGGAGAGCTTGATGAGGTTGAACTCGGGCTTGTAGAGCTTGCCCTTGGCGCGGGTGATGGCGATCGAGCCGCTCATCTGGCCCTTGGCGGCGTGCTTCACGGCCACTTTGCCCGCCATCCGCGCTTCCTTCGAGTCGATCGGCGACGGGTCGGGCCAGCAGCGCTGCAGGTATCCGAACGTGTCGGCCCGCACGCGGAGCTTCGAACCCGGGAGCTTCAAGTTGTTCTTGACGTGGTCGGCAAGCGCATCGCCCAGCGCGCCCACACCCGAGAGTTGCACGTTGCCGTGCGAGTCCTTCTCCAAGAACTTCAGCAGCGTCGCGACGATCGGCTCGCCGTTGGCGTCCTGGATGCCCTCGCTGACGGCGACCTGGCAGCGCCCGAGCTTGGTGTAGACGCGTTCAACGTCCTGCAGGAACCGAGTGGAATCGAAGGGGATCTCCGGGCAGTAGATCAGGTGCGGGCCGTTGTTCTGCGTTCCCTTGCCTGTACCCCGCGCCAAGGCCGACGCGGCGGTCAGGAAGCCCGCGTGACGCCCCATCACCACGTTGATCTTCACGCCCGGCAGGCTTGCGTTGTCCATGGAGTCGGACATGAACGCCAGGGCCTGGAAGCGTGCCGCCGACGGGAAGCCGGGCGTGTGGTCGCTGCCCATCAGGTCGTTGTCGATGGTCTTGGGCACATGGAAGCAGCGGAGTTCATAGCCAGCGCCGGCGGCGAGTTCGCTGACGATGCGGCAGGTGTCCGACGAATCGTTCCCGCCGATGTAGAAGAAATAGCGGGCGTTGACCAGCTTGCACCGCTCGAGGATCCGCGCGCAATACTCCGCATCGGGCTTGTCCCGCGAGGAGCCCAGGGCCGCGCTGGGCGTGATCGCGACGCGCTGCAGCTTGGCGGCGGGGTACCTGGTGAGATCGACGAGCTCGCCCTTCACCAGCCCGTTCACGCCGTGACGCATTCCGTACACGCGATTGACGATTCCGCGCTTCACCAGGCTCGCGCGCAGCTCCTCCACCACGCCGACGAGGCTCTGGTTGATGACCGCCGTCGGCCCGCCGGACTGCCCGATCAGCGCCGTCCCCTTGCTGAGTTTCTCCGCCATGACTCGATTCCTTCCCGCGCCCGCGGCCGGTGGCCGCAGTTTGAAATCCGTGCCCAACCTTCAATGACCGCCGGGCCTCCCGGCCGCCCGGGCGGCGAAACACCCGCCGCCCATACCCCGAATCGTGCCAAGCGTAGCCACGCTCCACACACCCTCATCCGCTTTTCAGACCTCCGTATCCGCGGCGTGACTTTCCAGAATCCGGGCGTTCGGCACCCGGAAACTCGCCATGCGCTCTTGGTACACTCCGCCCCCATGTCAACCCTCCGCGTTTCGTCGCTCCTGGCGCTCACCTTGGCCGCGTTTGCTCCCTTCGCGTTCGCCCTTGAACGCCCGATCCCACCCGCGAACCAGACCGGCACGCAAGGTGGCAAGGCTCAGCCGCCCGTTCAGCCGCCCCTCCAGCCCAGCGCCCGCCCGCTCAATCCACCCTTCAACGGCCCGCGCATCACGAGCCCCGCGGACCACGCCCTGGTCAACGCCACGGTCTACCCCGCGCCGGGCGTCGTGCTCCGCTGGGCCACCATCGTTATCCGCGATGGCGTGGTGACGCAGCTGCTTCCCGCCGCGCCCGGGCCCGACAACCTTCCCAACACCGCCGACGATCTGCCCGTCCCCGCGCCCGCCGACTGCCGCGCCTGGGACTGCACCGATCTGCACATCTATCCCGGTTTCATCGAGCCCTACTTCGAGGTCGAGCCCACCGCGACAACCAACCGCCAGGGCGCGCACTGGAACTCGCGCATCACGCCCGATGCCTCCGCCCAGAGCATCACCGAGGACAACGCCGCCTCGCTCAGGCGCATGGGCTTCACCGCCGCGGGCCTCGTGCCCTCGCGCGGCCTGATTCGCGGCACGACCTCCGTCGTCTCCCTCGCCAAGCCCGCGGACGACGCCAGCTTGGCGGTCTCGCCCGTCATCCGCGAGCACGTCTTCCAGTCGCTTTCGTTCGATTTCGGAGGCTTCGGCGGCGGCGGCGGCGGGCCACGCCAGAACCGCGAGGCGGGCGTCGAGACACGATGGGGCGGCTATCCCAGCTCGCTGATGGGCGCGATCGCGCTGATCCGCCAGACGTTCATCGACGCCGATTGGCAGGCCGCGTCGCGGACCGCGGGCGCGACGATCCCCGCGAACTCGCTCGACGCGTTGAACGCGCCGTCGCGGCAGGCCGCCGCTCCCCTGCTCTTCTCGGTGAGCGACGAGCTGGACACGCTGCGCGCCATCAAGATCGCGCGCGAGTTCGATCGCCCGATCACGATCGTGGGCTCGGGGCTTGAGTTCCGGCGCCTGGGCGCGATCACCGAGGCCGCGCGGAAGATTCCGGATGCCACGAACGACGTCTCGTTCATCATCCCGCTCTCGTTCCCCGGCGCGCCGGATGTGTCGACGGTCAGCGCGACCGAGTCGGTCTCGCTCCGCGAGCTGATGAACTGGGAGCAGGGCCCGACGAATCCACGCCGTCTCGATGCCGCGGGCCTGAACGTCGCGCTCACGAGTTCCAAGACGCGCGATCGCAACTCGTTCCATCGCAACCTCTCGAAGGCGATCGCCTATGGGCTGCCCGCCGAGCGCGCCCAGGCGATGCTCACGACGATCCCCGCCGCGATGCTGGGCATCTCCGACACGCACGGCACGATCGCCGCGGGCAAGTCCGCCGACCTCGTGATCGCCGACAACCCGCTCTTCACACCCGAGTTCCCAAAGCTGCCCGAGGAGAAACCCGCCGACGCCAAGAAGGAAGGCGACAAGCCCGACGACCCCAACGCCAAGCCTGATGCCAAGCCGGGCGACAAGCCCGACGAGACCAAGCCAGAAGCCAAGCCCGAAGCCAAACCCGCGGATGCGCCGCAGGACGAAGCACCCGCGCCGGGTCGCCGCGGGCGCGGTCGTCGCGGTGGCGGCGGCGGGGCTGGCGGGTTCGCAGCGGGCGGGGGGAGCGGCGGGGGGCCGGGCGATGCCCAGGTGAAGCGCGGCGGCCTCCCCGGGGGCTTGGGCGGCGGCAAGCGCCACGAACTCTCCGCCCGCCCCGTCTCGCTCGAAGGCTACTGGAGCGTCACGGTCAATCCCGCGGGCCGCGAGATCGAACGAGCCCTCCTGATCGACAAAGACAACGGGATCACCGTGAAGCGCGGCGACAAGACCGTTCGCGCAACCAAAGCGAACTTCGACAACTCGCTCATCTCGTTCACGTTCGACCACGGCGCCGTCGATTTCCCGGAGGAGAACGATGTTCATCCCGGCTTCTTCACCGTTTCGGCCGTGGTTGAGAACGACGCGAATGGAAAGCCGGCCGTGATGACGGGAGAGATCCTCGCGCCGGGCGGCGGTCGCATCAGTTTTTCCGCGACGCGTCGGCCCTCGTCTCCCATGGTGGGCTCGTGGCGCGTCACGGAGGCCGACGGCGCGCCGCGCGGCGCCGAGGACGTCGACTCGCTCGTGCTGGACCTCAGCGAGTCGGCCGGGAAGCCCGCGCTCAAGCTCACGTTCACAAAGCCGGCGAAGGATGGGCCCGCGAAAGACGCCGGCGAGAAAACGACCACCGTCATCAACGCCGACGAGGTCAAGATTGAAAACGACAAGCTCACCTTCACCCACGACCTCAAGCCCATCGGGGGCGAAGGCAAATCGACCGACATGGTCACGCTCAGCAACGACGCACTCATCGGCGAATCAACGCTCGCCGACGGTGCCAAGCACACCTACAAGGCCGCCCGCGTGCCGCCCAAGCAGCCCCCGGCTCTGCGGAATCCCGCCGATCCAACCGGCGCGTACGTCATGGTGTCGGTGGACGACAAGGCCGAGGCGCTCAAGAAGGACGACGCGACATTCATCGTCGTCGGCAAGGACGGCGTGAAGCTGCACGGGAAGGGCGACAAGGCCTACGCCGCGATCAACGCAAGCGTCGCCGCCGATCGCGTCTCGTATAGCGTCGACATGTCGCAGATGGGCGGCACGGGCACGGTGAAAGTCACCGCGATCCGTTACTCCACGCTTCTCATCGGCTCGATGACGGTCCCCGACGGCTCGCTCCACACCTTCAAGGCGGTGCGCGTCGGCGACGCCGATGCGATCCCGAAGCTCGAAGAGATCGACCGCGGCCAGTGCTTCGCCGCCGCCGTACCCGAGCTTTTGCCCGTGCCGTTCGGCGCGTATGGCTATCTCCCGCAGGATCAACCCGGCCAGGAGAACCTCATCCTGAAGAACGCGACCGTCTGGACCGGGGATAAGAACGGCGTGATGCAGAACGCCGCCGTCTGGATCAAGGACGGCAAGGTTCATTGGATCGGACCCGCCGCAACGCTTGACGCGGGCGGCTCGGCGCTCGCCGATCTCGACGCGGCCCGCGTTGTCGACGCGACCGGGCTCCACATCACGCCCGGCATCGTCGATTGCCACTCGCACACGGGAATCTCGCGCGGCGTGAACGAAGGCGGACAGGCCGTCACCGCCGAGGTTCGCATCCAGGACGTCACCGACCCCGATTCCATCTCGTGGTATCGCCAGCTCGCCGGCGGCGTCACCGCCGTCAACAACCTGCACGGCTCGGCCAACCCCATCGGCGGGCAGAACTGCGTCAACAAGAACCGCTGGGGCGCCGCCCACCCCGACGACCTCCACTTCGCGGGGCGGGAGTCCTATTCCGACGCCAACCCCTTCGCGCCCATGAGCGCGCCCGAAGCCGCTTCGACCCGCGACGACAAGCTCGTGCTCGCGAGCAACAAGGTCATCCCCGGCATCAAGTTCGCGCTGGGCGAAAACGTCACACAGGCCAACGGCTCGGGGCAGCGCTCACGCTATCCCGTTTCGCGCATGGGCGTCGAGGGCCTTATCCGCGATCGCTTCACCGCGGCGCAGGATTATCTCAAGGAATGGAAGGCCTACAGCGACAAGGTCTCGCCGCTGCTCCGCCTGCGCCTGGCGCCCGACGAGCTGCGCCGGCGCGTCGGCGAGATCGCCCCGCCTCACCGCGATCTGGAGCTGGAGGCGGTCGCGCAGCTCATCGAGCATCGTCGCCTCATCCACTGCCACTCTTACCGCCAGGACGAGATCCTGATGCTCGCTCGCCTGACGCGCGATTTCGGCTTCACGCTCGGCACCTGGCAGCACAACCTCGAGGGCTACAAGGTCGCCGACGCCGTCAAGCAGTCCTCGCGCGGCGCCAGCGTCTTCTCCGACTGGTGGGCCTACAAAGTCGAGGTGCAGGACGCTATCCCCTACGCGGGCGCGATCCTGCACGATGTCGGCGCGACGGTCTCCTTCAACTCCGACTCCGACGAACTCGCCCGACGCCTCAACACCGACGCCGCCAAGGCGATCCGCTACTCCAACGCCCTGCCTCCCGAGGAGGCGCTGAAGTTCGTCACGACCAACCCCGCGTATCAGCTCGCGATCGATGATCGCGTCGGCACGATCGCGGCCGGCAAGGACGCCGACATCGCCGTGTGGTCGGGCAACCCGCTCTCGACCGGCTCGCGCGCGGTGCGCACCTTCGTCGACGGCAAGGAGCTCTTTTCGCTCGAGCGCGACGCCCGGCTCCGCGCCCAGAACGCCGCCGGCCGAGAACGCATCATCCAGAACATCATCAAGCTCGGCGAAGAGGCCGGCTCCACCGCCGCCGCCGATGACTTTTTCTTCGCGGGCTCGAAGGCCGGCTCGGGGGCCGGCGCCGAAACCGGTGTTGCCTCAGACACAAGCACCTCCGGCGCCGACTCACGCGGGATGCTCTCCAACTACCTCCTCGACCTCGCACGCCGGGGCATCGATCCCACCCAATCCAAACCCCTCGACTGCGGATGCGGCCTGACCGCCGACCTCGAATACCTCCACCGGCCGTGAACTACTGGCCGCCTCATGCCGCGTGCCTCAAGCCTCCTGCCTTCTTCGTTTTCACCTCTTCGTGACTCCCTGACTCCGTGACATTCCTTTCGAGCCCACCATGCCCCACCACACACTCACCGCGCTCCTCGCCTCCTGCCTTCTCGCCGCGGTCGCCTCCGCGCAAGACCTCGGCATCAAGGCCCCGCCCCAGTCGCGCCCCATCGCGATCAAGAACGCCACCATCCATCCGATCTCCGCCGAGCCGATCGAGGGCGGCGTCATCGTCTTCGACAAGGGCGTCATCGTCGCACTCGGGACCGCCGACAAGATTCACCTTCCCAACGGCACCGAGGTCATCGACGCCAAGGGCAAGCACGTTTATCCCGGGCTCATCTCCTCCTACTCCCAACTCGGCCTCACCGAGTTCCCCCCCGTCCGCCAGACCGTCGACTTCGCCGAAACCGGCAACGTCACGCCCGAGGCACGCGCCGTCGCCGCCATCAACCCCGACTCCACACTCCTCCCCGTCACCCGCGCCGCCGGCGTCCTTGTCGGCGCGATCTTCCCGACCGGCGGCACGATCTCCGGTCAGGTCGCGGTCGTCAATTTCGATGGCTGGACCTGGGAGGAAATGGCCATCACGCAGAACGCGGGTCTCTCCATCAACTGGCCCAACGCCCGCCCCGTCACCGCCTGGTGGAACACGACGCCCCGCGATGAGCAGGTGAAGCGCATCCGCGAGCAGCTGCAATCGCTGGGCGACACCTTCACCGCCGCCCTCGCCTACCGCGACCACACGCCCGACCAGTCCGACATCCGCCTGGCCGCGATGCAGGATGTGCTCCCGCCCGCCGGCGAATCGCGCGTGGCGCAGAAGCCGGTCTTCATCCGCGCCTCCGACGCCGACCAGATCTCGCAGGGCGTCGCGTGGGCGATCGAGCGACAGCTCAAGCCCATCATCGTCGGCGGGCGAGATGCCCGCCTGTGCGTGGAGCTGCTGAAGAAGCACGACGTCCCCGTCATCGTGCTCAACACCCACTCGCTCCCGCGCCGCGATGACTCGCCGTATGAAGAAGGCTACACGCTCCCGCGCGATCTCCAGGCCGCGGGAGTGCGCTGGTCGCTGGCCTGCGGCGACGACACCGCCCACGAGCGCAACCTCGCCCACCACGCCGCCTCGGGCCTCCCCTTCGGACTCTCGCCCGACGACGCGCTCCGCGGTATCACGCTCTCGGCCGCCCAGATCCTCGGCGTCGACAGTTCGATCGGCTCGCTCGCGCCGGGCAAGGCCGCCACGCTCATCGTGACCACGGGCACGCCCCTGGAACTGACCAGCGCGGTCACCAACGCGTTCATCAACGGACGGGCCATCGACCTTTCGTCCAAGCACACCAAGCTCAACGAGAAGTACCGCGAGCGCTACAAGCAGATGGGCCTGATCCGCGAGTGACGACCGTGCAACGGTCACGTCTTGGTGTCCGTGCATGAGCAAGCCCGACGCACCAACGCGTGCTCCGCGTGCCACGGACCCGACTTCGGGTCCATGCTTTTCCTCTGCGAAACGTGCCCCCTTCTCTTCCCACCGACACTCTAAACGATATCGGTGCTCTTGAAAGCACCTCGTTGCCTTGGCGATCGAGCGATTTCGCAACCTCGCCGTGCGCCGCCGGTATCCTCTCCCCGAGGTGCCCCATGCCAACTCAGTTTTCTCGCGTTGCCGTCCTCCTCGCCGCGTTTGCTTCGCCGCTCTCGCTTGCCCAGGACAAGCCGGCGATCGCGCCACCACCAGCATCACAGCCCACTCCGCAGCCGAACCCGACGGCCGAAGCCCCCGCGCCCCGCATCACCGACAAGCTCAAGCGCGACGCGGCCGCGCTCCTGCCGATCGTCTCGACCGACCTGGCCCGCGGCTTCCTCGGCGCGACCTCGCTTCTTTCCGAGCCCGCGCCGCGTGTCGTCTATCGCAATCGCGACCTCGGCCTGGCTGTGCCCGAGCGCGTCTATCGCACCATGACGCCCGAGGAACAGGCCACCCTCACCCCCCGCGCCTGCCCGCCCCAGTTCTACTACGAAACCGGCTACGGCTCGCCGCTCGTCTACGTCCGCCTCCTCGACCTCGCCGCCCCCCGCTTCTCACGCAAAGACCACCCGAGGCTTCTCGACTTCGGCTACGGCTCCATCGGACAGCTCCACCTCCTCGCGCACTTGGGCTTCCACGCGCGCGGCGTCGACGTCGAGCCCATGCTCGAAGCACTCTACAGCGAGCCCTCGGACACGGGCTCCATCGGTGAAGGACTCGCCAAGGTCTACACCGGCCAGTGGCCCGCCGAGCCCACACTCCGCCACGTCATCGGCGGCCAGTACGACCTCATCACCAGCAAGAACACGCTCAAGGCCGGCTACATCCACCCCACGCCGCCTGAGGGACAGACCGTCGATTCGCGCAAGCTCGTGCATCTGGGCGTGAGCGACGCGATGTTCCTGGAATACGTCCACGACGCGCTCAGGCCCGGCGGTCCCTCCGTCATCTACACCATCTGCCCGCCCCAGAACCCGCCCGACAAGGAGTACATCCCGTGGGCCGACGGCAAGTCGCCGTGGTCGCGCGAGGAGTATGAGGCGGAGGGATTCGAGGTGATCGCCTTTGACGTGGAGGACCAGGCCTGGGTGCTCGAGTGCTTCGACAAGCTCGGCTACACAGGCGGCAAGCCGCGCGAAGAGACGGCCAAGGACTACTTCTGTTGGTACACGATCCTGAAGCGGAAGGACTGAGTTCGTCCGCGGCTATTGGTGCGTGTGCTTCGCGAACCGACTGGTCGCGACCCGCGTCCAACCCGGCCTCGACTCAGCGACCCCACGAGCAGGTGCGCTCACATCGCGCCCGGCTCCACCTCCGCGTGCCTCTTTGACCGCCTGGTTTCTCTGCGATCGGACTCCGGGTTCTTCAGCGCGGGGGTTACACCCCCATCGCCTCCGCCATGGCCTTGCCCATGTCGCCCGGGCTCATCGCGACCACCACGCCCGCGCCCTGCAGCGCCTTGATCTTGGCGTCGGCCGTATCGTCGGCCCCGCCGATGATCGCGCCCGCGTGCCCCATGCGACGACCCGGAGGCGCCGTGCGCCCCGCGATGAACGCCGCCACCGGCTTGGTGAGCTTGCCGCTCTTCCGCGCGTCGGCGATCCACTTCGCGGCGTCGCTCTCGTCGCTCCCGCCGATCTCGCCGATCATCAGGATGCCGTGCGTGTCCTTGTCGCCGGCGAAGAGGTCCAGGCAGTCGATGTGGTTCAGCCCGCGCACCGGATCGCCGCCGATCCCCACGCACGACGACTGACCGAACCCGAGGCTCGAAGTCTGCCAGACCGCCTCGTAGGTCAACGTGCCCGAGCGGCTGACGATCCCGACCGCCTTGCCGCGCTTCGACTGGCTCACGTGCGTGTGGATGTACCCGGGCATGATGCCGATTTTGCAGCCGGCGCTCGTGAACTTCGAGGCCGCCGTGCCGTCGCCCGTCTTGGGGCCGGGCGTGATGATGCCCGGGCAGTTGGGCCCAACCAGCGTGAACTTCCGCTGGGCCGCAGGGACATGCGCCCCGCCGTTTAGCTCGTCGACCAGCGCCCGGCACCTGATCATGTCCTGGACCGGCACGCCCTCGGTGATGCAGCAGATGGTGGTGATCCCCGCCGTCGCGGCCTCCATCACCGCGTCCGCCGCGCCGCCCGGTGGCACGAAGATCATGGTCGCGCTGGCGCCTGTGTCGCGCACCGCCTGTTCGACCGTGTCGAAGATCGGCAGGCCGTTGGGGTCCTTGGTTCCGCCCTTGCCGGGCGTGACGCCGCCGACCATCTTGGTGCCGTATTCAAAGCACCCCTTGGTGTGGACGGCCCCAAAGGCGCCGGTGATTCCCTGGCAGATGACGCGAGTTTCGGCATTGACGAGAATGGGCATGGCGGGAGCGTAGTGCGCTAGCGCCCCACCCCGCCACCGGCTCCAATCGTCCGCCAGGAAGCCCCGAAACCCGCCCCCGGCGTGCCCGCCCTCGCCCCTACGACTTCTTCAGCCACACGCCGCGCACGTTCACCACCGCTTCGCCCGGCTTGTCCATCGCCCGCAGCACAAGCGTGTGCTCTCCGGCGGGGAGCTTGACGCGCCCCAGTTCCAACAAGCGGTACTGCTGCCAGCCGCCCGTCGCGGGCACCTTGTACTCCAGCACGCCGCCCGGAGTCTCGAACTTCATCATCGCGCCGGCGGACGCGTCCGCGCACCCAAGCTCGGCCTTCACGACGTACTCGCCCTCCTGGCCCGCGCCGATCCCGATCGGCCACGACGCCGTCGCCGATGGATCGAGCCAGTACCCGATGTTGTACTTCACGTCCTCGATCGCGCCGACCATCTCCACGCGGATCGACGGCCCCGCCAGCCTCGCGTCATGCGGGAGCAGCGCCACCACGCCGTCGCTCCCTGGGAACGCCACGAATGCCGTCGCATCCACGCCGCCCGCGAGTTCCAGTTTCACGACCGAGCACGCCGCGTCGACCGGCTTCTCGGGGAGCTTGACCTCGAGCCGCCCGCCCTCGCGCTTGCTCTTGCCGAACGCCAGCGCCCCCTCGCGCCCGAGCAGCCGCGCACCCTTCACGGCGCCCTTCATCGGCACGATCAGCCGCCCGTCCCTGGGCCAGTCGAACACCATGAGATACAGCGCGCCGGGCTTCTGCGTCGCGCGTCCCCAGGGGAGCCGAGCAAACGGGCTCGCGGTCGTCGCGTAGATCGCTTCCGAATTGACCTTCATCCACGCGCCGACGCCGCGGAGCGTCTTCTGGGCCTCGTCGGGCACGCGCCCGCGCGAATCGGGCCCGATGTTGAGCAGCAGGTTGCCGCCCTTGGACACGATGTCGCACAGCAGGCGCACCACGGTCGTCGTGTCCTTCCAGTGGTTGTCGTGCGCGCTGTAGCCATACGACTCGTTCAGCGTGTGATTCACCTCCCAGTCCATCCCGGGCAGCCCCGTCGGCGGCACATACTTCTCCGGCGTGCCGTAGTCCCCGTTCTTGTTCTCCAGCCCCTCGAACAGCCGGTTGTTCACCACGATCTGCGGCTGCTTCTCCCGCATGTCCGCCAGGAGCTGCGCCGCGCCCCACTTCTCCCCCTGGCGCTCGCGGTCCGAGTAGTCAAACCAGATCGTCGAGAGCGGCCCGTAGTTGGTGAGCAATTCATCCACATGCCCGCGCACGTACTTGATGTACTCCGCGTGGTTTCGCGGGTGCGTGGGCTTCGGATACGCGGGGAGCGCCATCTCGTACGCGTCGGGGTGCTGCCAATCCAGCAGCGAGTAATAGAACCCCGCGCGCAGCCCGCGCGACCGCATCGAGTCCGTGAACTCCTTGGCCATGTCGCGTCCCGACGGCGAGATGTTCGTCCCGCCCGTGACCGCGTTGGAGCGGGAATACTCCGCGCTGGAGTTGAACAGCGTGAATCCCTCGTGGTGCTTGGCGCACATCACGGCATAACGCATCCCCGCTTCCTTCGCCAGGTCTGCCCACACGTCCGTCACGCCCGGATCGGGCGCAAAGAGCGGCTTCATCTGTCGTGCGTACTCCGCGCAGGGAACCGCCGCCCAGTGCTGGATCCACTCCGCGTAGTGCTGCGGGTACACCTTCCCGTCCCACGTCCCGCCCGCGCCGGAGTACAGGCCCCAGTGGATGAACATGCCGAATCGCGCCTCGCGCCACCACGCCATCCGCTGATCGCGCGACGCGGCCCATTTCGCCAGTTCCTCGCTCTGTTCCGGGGACTTGCTCGCCCCTTCGCCCGCCGGCGTGTCGCCCGCTTGCGCGCTTGCTTCGCCCGCCCACACGCCGCCGGACACCAAGGCCAACCACGCCGCGACCATGAGCTTGTTCATGCCCGCACTGTACCAACCCCCCCTAGTTACGGGGAGTTTCTAAACAACCACAAGCCCCTTGCGTCTCCCGCGTCGATCCACATAAACTCCGGATCGATTCCCAAGGAGATTCAACATGGAAAAGAGCGTGGGCGGCACGATCGCGGCACTCGTCATCGCGGGCGGCTTCATCGGCTACAAGTTCTATCACAAGTCCGAGGTGGCACACGACACCCTCAACGAAGCGCAGCGCGTGTGCGTTGATTGCTCCACCTTTAAGGACAACGCCGACTACATCACCGGCCTGTGCATCATGTACCACGAGGACGCCTTCGACCACAACTACTCGGTCGGCGGGCGGCGCAGTTCGGGGCGGTTTGACCACGACGGCTATTACGTTGAGCTTTTCGAAGCGATGGCCGCCCACGCCGCCAAGGACGGGCGCAAGGACATCGCCGAATCCCTCATCGCGCTCGAGCACAAGGTCGTCCGCGAGGACTGATCGATCACTTCTTGTTCATGTTCGCGGCCGTGAACACGCGCCCCGTGGTATCGCGGTCCCACAGGTGCGCCGGGCCCGCCTTCTTCTCGTAGTGCACCCACATCTCGAACCAGTAGCTTCGGAACGCGTTCTCGCCGAACGGGGCGACGTGCGCGTGAACCCGCTTCATCACCTGCGCCGAACTCCCCTTGAAGCCCAGCACCGCGCGCCCGTGCCGCACGCTCTCGGTGTCCAGCGGAAGGCGCGAATAGCGCCCGAGCAGCTGCATGATGTTCGCCGCGGCGTACGGCCCGATCCCCGGCAGGTCGATCAGCGCCTTGTGGATCGCCTCGTCGCTGGTCGCAGGGTCCTCAAACCACGCCGCGTCCACGCCGCCCTTCTTCCCCGCGACAAACAGCTTCGCCAGTTCCACAATCCGCGCGTCGCGATACCCCACGCGGCAGCGTGACCTCAGCAGCGCCGGGCTCGTCCGTGCGATCGCGCGGGCCTCGGGGAACCCGCCGCCCTTCCCGACGACCTCGCACAGCCGCCGGTTCATCGAGAGCGTGCCGGGCCACGTCACGTTGCAGCTCGTCACGGTCTTCAGCACGTCCTCAAAGAAGCTCGGCGAGCGGAACAACCGCGCACGCCCCGACTTCTTCCAGCGCGGATCGACTTTGTGAAACGCCGCGACGTGCGCCGCGTCCTCGTCCAGGCGGAGCATCCGCGCGATCTGCAGCTTGACGGCCTTCTTCTCGTCGGTCGCCAGCGCGCGATCGAACACGCAGGAGAGCGACGTCCCGGGCTTCACGCGATCGGAAGCCCGCTCGCCGCGTGCGTCCGTGCCCTGCGAGATCGTCACCTTCGCCGGCCCACCCGGCAGGTTCATCACGCGCGAGAACGTTCCCGCCCTCGGGTCCCAGAAGTTGGGCCAGAGCAGAAAATAGCCGTACGAGCACACATCGCGCGACAGCACATAGTCCTTGGGCGGCGTGATGGAGAGGCGGGTTCCCATGAGGATCTGCCAAGGCGGACTGTTTCAACTCCTGGCTCGCACACAACCCACCGCAACGAGACCTGCCGTCTCACGGCCCGTCACTTCGCGTCCCGCTCGTCAATGTGCCATGCGGAGATGTGCGACCGTGCGATGCTCGCCGCGCCGGCTCACGCCGTCATCTTCTTCTGCATCGGAAACGCGTACGCCGCCAGGTTCACGCACAGACGATCCGAAAGCCGCGCAAACGCCGGGTAGTCACGCTCGATCTGAGCCTGGATCTCCTGCATCGACAAGCCCGCCGCCGCAAGCTCACCCGTGCTCGCCTTGTACATCTCCTCCAGCATCGCGCGATCGCACTCAAAGTGCGGCACCGACGCGAACGTCCTCATCCCCACCCGGAACATCGCGTTCTTCGTGTTCGCCGTCGACGCCAGCAGCGTCGCGCCGGGCGGGAGCTGCGTGATCTGCTGCCCGCACGCCAAAGACTGCGGCGAGTTCCACGCGATCCCCGCCATGAACGTGTCCGTCTGCCCCGCGGGCGTCAGCGACATGTTGAACATGCCGATCGCGGGCTTGTCGGCACGGGCCTCGACCTTGCCGCCCAATGCGTGGGCGATCATCTGGGCGCCGAGGCACACGCCGATCACCGGCAGCTCCTTGGCATGGGTCGCCTTGATCAGCTCAACCTCGCGCTGCATCCATGGATACTGCGCGATGTCGGTCACGTTCTGCGGCCCGCCCAGGATCACCAGCCCGTGAACGTTGTCCAGGTCGCTCGGCAACGGATCGCCATTCGCGGGAAAGCGGATGTCGAGCCTGAAACCGTGATCGCGGAGGGTCATCCCGAGGCGGCCCGGGCCGCCGGTGGGCCAGTGCTGAAAAACGAGGATTGCCATAGTGGGCGATGGTAGTCGCGGGCAGGCGGCGGCGTCTGGCTCGCGCCGCGGCGGAGCAGCTCCGCAAGCCAATTCCGGGCGTCTCTTGGGTAAGCCGCAACGCCAAGGATGCCAAATCGTGCCCGTCGCACGCGGTCGCTCACCCCCGCGCCGAATCCGACATGTAGTTCGGCGCTTCCTTCGTAATCTTGATGTCGTGCGGGTGGTTTTCAACCACGGTCGCGCCGGTGACACGGCAGAACTTCGTGCGTTCGCGCAGATCGCCGATGTCTTTGCACCCGCAATAGCCCATCGACGAGCGCAGGCCGCCGACGAGCTGGTAGACAAACTCCGCAAGGCTGCCGCGGTAAGGCACCAGGCCCTCGACACCCTCGGGGACGAACTTCAGGACGGGCTTGCCGTCGGCGCCGACCTTGTCGGCCTGGCGATAGCGATCGGCGCTGCCGGCGTTCATCGCGCCCTCGGAGCCCATACCGCGATACGTCTTGTAGCGGCGACCGCCGGAGATCACCAGCTCGCCCGGCGATTCGTCAAGACCGGCAAAGAGCGAGCCCATCATCACCGATTCGGCGCCCGCCGCGATCGCCTTGGGAATGTCGCCCGAGTGGCGGATCCCGCCGTCGGCAATCACCGGGATGTCCGAGCCGATCGACGCGAGCCCCTCGGCGGCGTTCATGACGGCCGAAATCTGCGGCATGCCGACGCCAGTCACGACCCGCGTCGTGCAGATCGAGCCCGGCCCGATCCCCACCTTCACCGCGTCGGCGCCGGCCCGAGCCAGGTCGATGGCGGCCTCGGCGGTCGCGATGTTGCCCGCGATCACCTCCACCTGGTAACGCTCCTTGATCGCCTTCACGGTCCGCAGCACGTTTTCGCTATGACCATGAGCGGTGTCGACTGTGATCACATCGACCTCGGCCGCGAGAAGCGCCTCCACGCGGTCGTACTGCTCAACGCCCACGGCAGCGCCGCAGCGGAGACGCCCGCGCGAATCCGTGCAGGCACGCGGGAAGCTGCTCAGCCGATCGATGTCGCGCATCGTGATCATGCCAGCGAGGTTCATGCTCGCGTCGACGAGCAGCAGCTTCTCGACCTTGTGCCTGTTGAGGATTCCCTCGGCCTGGGCGAGCGTGGTGTCGGCGGGCGCGGTGACCAGCCCCTTGCTCGTCATGACGCTCGCGACCGAAACGCTCGGATTCTCGACGAACTTGAGGTCGCGCCGGGTGAGGATGCCGAGAACTTTGCTCTTGTCGCGGAGCGTCTTGGAGCCGCCCTCGGTGATGGGGAAGCCCGAGACGTTGTGCTGGCGCATCAGTTCCTTGGCGCGGGCGACGGTGTCGCTGGGCCCGAGAGTGATGGGGTCAGAGATCACACCGTTGGCCGAGCGCTTGACCTTGGAGACCTCGCGGGCCTGGGCCTCGATGGAGAGGTTCTTGTGGATGATGCCGATGCCGCCCTCTTGCGCCAACGCGATGGCGAGCGCGGACTCTGTGACCGTGTCCATGGGCGCGGAAATGAGGGGGATGTTGAGGCGGATGGAGCGGGTGAGGCGCGTGGTGGTGTCGGCGTCGGCGGGCATCACGCCCGACCGCAGCGGGATGAGGAGCACATCGTCGAACGTGATTCCCTCGCTCACGATCTTCGCAGCGCGCATGCCAATCTCCATCAAATGTGAATTCGCCCCTGGAACGCCAAGCTCGACGCGCACCGGCGATTGCGGTTGCGTCACTTTCCCATACCCTGAACTTGGCCCTGAAAACGCGGAGGCTTCCATGGATGAGGGTTGCGGGGGTTGACTGCGGAGTCAAGCGCGGCCGAACGCGCGGTCGCAAGGGCCAAGAAGCACGCCGAATTCGGCGGTAACGCGGCGACAATCACTCTCTGCGCAAGGATCGCGGAGAACGCCGCGGGGCAAGGGCGAAGAACAGGCTGAATGCGGAAGCATCACGGTACGCGCAGGAGATGAGAGGGCGCCAAGAGAGTCGTGCCGAATGCCGTCGAGACACCCGTCTTTCTCGCGGCCTCGCGGTCTCGATCCGCATCCGCATCTCCTTCCGTAGAAAAAAGTCGACGCGCCCGCGGGCGTGCGTTACACGACGATCCGCCCCACGCATCGGCGCGTGCGACGATCTTGTGCGGCCAATACTCTGGCGGGTCTTGTCAAGATCGGTGCGGATGGCCGATCATGGATGAATCGACCCGCCACGGAGAAGGGTGGAGACCGAACATGACGCTCCCTTGGAAGATTCTGGGTTGGATCACGGCGGCCCTGGTCACGATTGCGGCCGGGGCGATCGGCTATCGCCTCGTGCGTGCGGACCTGACCGCCCATGTGTACAAGCAGCGGCTGGCGACGCTCTCCAAGGACTATGAGCACCTGCGCGCGACGTACAACGAGGCGATCAAGCGGGCGGCGGTGTCGGAGCTGGTGGTCGAGAAAGGCAAGTTGTCGGTGCGCGTGCGGACACAGGACGGCACGGAGCGCGTGATCGACACGCCATATGACCCCAAGGGCGAGATCTACGTGGACTATGCCGTGATCGATCAGCGGCTATGGATTCGGCGTGTGTTTGACGCCAAGACGCCGCCGGAGAAGGGGCTGCTGATCGAGCCGGAGCTGGCGAGCGTGGACTGGAACGGGCCGAATGCGTCGCACGGCAAGGCGGTGTATCGCACGCTGTCCGAGGGTCGCTGGATCATCAGCGTGTCGGGCGATGGGGCGCTGGGGCTGACGAGGCTTGACGGGCCGTCGCCGAGCCTGGCGGGCGCGCCGGAGATCAAGGACTATTCGGAGATCGAGGCCGAGGCAGCGAAGCAGGCGGAGGCGATCGGGGCAAGCGAGGTGTGGGAGTGGATGTTCAGCGGAGGCAGGCCGTAGGAATCGCAACAGGCCACATCGCACTTCTGCACCTAGGCACGTCGCACATGGGCACATGATGGTTGAGGTGAGCTCGGGTCGGGTACGCGGTCAACCAGCGCGATCGCGGCTCGTGCAGACCGACCTTCCCACCTGACCACTTGACCACTTCCCTCTTTCCGTTCTGTGATACGATGCGCCGACCATTCAAAGGAGGTCGCCATGTCTGATTCGACTCGCCGTGATTTCCTGAAGCGTTCCGCCGCCGCCACGGTGCTTGCCTCGGGCGCGATGACGGCCGCGGCGTCCGCGATGCGCCAGGCTGGCCAATCCGCAACCAAGCCCGCGGACAAGCAAGAGGCCAAGCCCGCGACACCTGCGAAGATCGACGTTGAACGCCGCCCGTTCGGCAAGACCGACATGAAGGTCGCCATCCTGGGATTCGGCTCGGCGGAAATCGGCTATGAGCGCACCGAGCAGGGTGTGGTCGACAAGATCCTGAACGCCGCCCTGGACCAGGGCCTGAACGTCGTCGACACCGCGGAGTGCTACGTCGACGCCGAGGAGCAGATCGGACGCGCGATCGCCGGACGGCGCAAGGAGTTCTTCCTCTTCAGCAAGTGCGGGCACACCAAGAAAGAAGGCGGGCGCGGTGACGCGTGGGACAAGGACTCGCTCATGCACTCGATCGAGCTGTCGCTCAAGCGCTGCAAGACCGACGTGCTCGACCTGATCCAGCTTCACTCCTGCTCGCTCGAAACGCTGCAGAAGGGCGAGTGCATCGAGGCGCTCGAAACGGCGCGGAAGCAGGGCAAGGTGCGCTACATCGGTTACTCGGGCGATTCCAGGGCGGCTCGGTACGCGGTGGAATGCGGACGGTTTGATTCGCTCCAGACATCCGTCAACATCGCGGACCAGGAGTGCATCGAGCTGACCCTGCCGCTCGCCAAGGAGAAGGGCATGGGCGTGATCGCCAAGCGCCCGATCGCCAACGCGGCGTGGCGCTACGACACGCAGCCCGAGAACGGCTATCACGTCGAGTACTGGAAACGCTTGCAGAAGCTGGCGTATGCGTTTGCGACCGGCGACAAGCGGAACGACAACGGGCCGGACGGCGCGGCGGGCACGGCGCTGCGCTTCACCGCGTTCCAGCCGGGCGTGTGCGTGTGCATCGTGGGCACGAGCAAGCCCGAGCGTTGGCGTCAGAACGCCGAACTGCTCAAGGCCGGCGCGCTCAGCGAAGAGTCCGTGAAGTCGATCCGGGCCCGCTGGAAGGAAATCGCCAGCGCCGAATGGATCGGGCAGATCTGATCCGGGCGCCGAAGTTTGGGTTGGCACGCTCGGGTGACGGACCTGATCTTGGCTGAGTTTCGGGTCGCCGCATCGCGACGTCGCAACCCGAAAGGGCGACGGCGGTAGTTCTGCGTGGTGAACAATCGGCACGTCACGCCTGCTCCCGCCACGCACGCAGTGGCAACCGCTTCGCCCGCGCCGGAACGCGAGTTCTCATGCGAGGGCTGCGGCTACACGCTCGTCGCGCCTACGCCGGGCGCTCGATGCCCGGAGTGCGGCAAGCCGGCGGCCGAATCCGACCCTGATCGCTGCTCGGGAAGCGCTTGGCAACGGCGCGCCGGCGTGAAATCATGGCTCCAGACCGCGTTCGGCGTGCTGTTCCGCCCGAACAAGCTCGCCGGGAATCTGCGGATGACGCGCCCGGCGTTCGGTCTCGCGGCGATCAATCTCGCGCTGGCTGGCTCGCTGCTCGCGGTCACGCCCGATCGGATTCGCTCGTGGGGTGAGATCATCTCCCCGCCTGGGGGCGTTGTCCCAGCGGACGGCCGCGCGGCGTGGGTGCTCGATGCCGGCACGACTTTTTTCGAGCAGGCAGCGACGGGGATAGGAGTGCTCGCGGTCCTCTCGCTGCTCGTGGCGTCCGCGCTGTGGGTGCATAAGCGCCCCGATGATGCACGCATTCATCCGTTGGTGGTGATGCAAGTGGCCGCCCATGCGACGCCAGCGTGGCTGATCGCAGGGCCGATCCGATTTCTCGTCGAGCGCTTCGCCCATCCGATGCTGGAGCTGATCGGCCGCGAGACCTGGGCGCGATGGGAGCAGGCGCACCCGCACCTCGTGGAGTTGGCGTGGCGTTTCCTCCCCCTCGGCTCCATGTGGGGCCTGCTCGCGGGCGCGTTGTTGTTCTGGGTGCGAACATCGAGCGGCCTGCGTCGCCGACGCTACGCGAGCGTACTCCAACGCGGACGCGCCGCGAGCGGCCCACGCGCGGATCACTGATCACCCCGCGTGTCGTGCTATGGTTCTCCCCGGCGAGGACGCACCCCGCCAGCCATGACCACCCCACCGATCCATGACCACCCCGAGCGTTCGCACGACGCCGCACTCGAAAGCGGCGGCGGCGGCGGCCCGCCCGTGGAGGAAGACAGTCCGAGTTCGACTGCGGCGGAACGCTCGGTCGTCGGGGCTAAGGGGGGCGAAAGCGGCGAGCCAACGCGCGACGCGGTCGTCGCGCCTGTCCCCCACCGCTGGGGTGTGCTGCGCCACACCCACTACCGAACCATCTTCATCGCATCGTGCTTTTCATACCTCGGCAACTGGTTCGAGTTCGTCGGCACGCAATGGATCGTCACCGAGAAGACCCGCCAGATGATCTGGTCGAGCTACCTCGGAGCGGCCCAGCTCTTACCCACGGTCGTGCTGGGTCTCCTGGGCGGGATCGTCGCGGACAGCGTCAACCGGCGCACGCTCATGGTCGTCACGCAGGCCGCGATGATGGTGATCGCGCTGGGGTTTGCGCTGGTGGTGTGGATCAACCCCAGCGACGACGTGCTGCTGCGCTGGCTCCTGGTGCTGGCGCTGGCGCAGGGCGTGACCATCGCGTTCAACAACCCGGCGTGGCAGGTGCTGACGCCCCGCCTCGTCCCGCGCGAGGAGCTCTACCGCGCGATCACGCTCAACGGCATCGCGTTCAACGCCGCCCGCGCCGTCGGCCCGGCCCTGGCGGGCGTCATCATGGCGCTGTGGAACCCCGTCATCCTGTTCATCTTCAACGCCGTCACGTTCGTCATCGTGCTCGCCGCGGTGACCACCACGCCCGACGCCCCCGCGCCCCCGGAGCGCGCCGGCTGGTGGAAACGCCTCGACGTCATGTGGCGCGACACCAAGGAGGCCGGAGAGTTCATCTTCCTCCGCCCCGGACCGCGCGCCGCATTCCTGGCCATGGTCATCTTCGCGACCTTTGCCACGCCCATCATGCGCTTCCTCTCCATGTTCGTCAGCAACGTCTATCACAAGGACGAAAAGGTCTTCGGCGTGATGACCGGCGTCATGGGCGCGGGCGCGGTGATCGGCGGCCTGCTCATGAAGAAGGTCCCCGCCTGGTACCCCAAGCACCACTTCATCCCGCTCTCGATGCTCCTGGGCGGCATCTGGATCCTGCTCTTCTCGCTCTCCAACGACCTGTGGATCGCGGGAACGCTCATGATCTTCGTGGGCTGGTTCTGGATGTGGGCGTTCAATTCCAGCATGGCCGCCCTGCAGTTGCTCGTGCCCGACACCATGCGCGGGCGCGTGCTGTCGGTGGTGAACGTCGCCGCGTTGGGGCTCATGCCCGCGGGCTATTTCCTCGCCAACGGCGTGGGAGAGTTCAGCGCCGGGATGGTCAAGAGGCACTGGCCCGTGTGGTGGGACGATGGCCTGTCGACGCAGCTGGGCGTCGGCATCTGCGCCGCCATCTGCATCGGCGCGGGGATCGTCATGCTCATCTGGCGCACGCCCGAGGTCGACGGCCTGAAGCCCGGCGACGCCGGCTACCAGCGCGTGCCCGGATTCTGGCGCGGCGTGTCGGCGGCCGTCCATCAGCCGCGCCCGACTCTGGTGTGTCCCAAGTGCTCGTATCCCTTCGCGCCCACGGGGCAGACGCCGCCGGTCGACGAGGAAGGCATGGCGCGCTGCGCTGAATGTGGTGCATGTACTCGGGTGCGGCAGGGCGGGCGTGCGGTGTGATGTCGTGGTCGTGCCGCGCGCGTCAGCCCGGCGTGTCGGCGGGCTTTTCGTTCTCAGCCGGGTTTTCCTTTCCGACTGCGCTCTCTTTTTCGGCCGCCTCGCCGAGCCTTTTGGCAAGCTCCGCGATCTCGGCGAAGCTGTTGCGCGAGCGGACGAGCCGGACGATGTCGTTGCACATCGAGTCGAGCTGCGCGTAGGCCGCCGCTTGCGGGCTGTCGTCGTCACCCGCGCGGTCGTCGACCAGCCCGAAAAGCGAATCGACGGGCACTTCGGCGTCGAACCGCATGCCGATTTCATGCACGGGCCCCTGCACATGAACGCAGCGGACCACCTTGGCGCCCTGCACGATCAGCGCGTTGCGGTCGTCGCCGATGAAACGAACTGCGACGCGCGTGCCGTGGTGCAGGAAGCCGCCGTAGAGCATTCCCAGGCCGGTCTTCGACACGTCCTTGACGACGGCACGGACGTGGACCTCGCCGCCCCCGGGATGGGTGAGGATCACCTCGATGGTGATGTTGGAGGGAACCTTGAGCCGCTTGTGCTCGCGCGAGGATCGCTCGAGCGAGACGGCATCATGCAGCGCGAGACGCTCGAGCAGCGCCCGACGTTCACTGTCATTGAGTTTGATCGAATCCCGCATCAAGGCAGCAACGACTCCGTAATCGCCCGCGAACCTCCTACCACCCGCTCACCAAATGAGCAATCGGCGCTCGGTGCCATCGTCATGGAACGACGCACCTCACATTCCTGCGCATCAGGGCGTTCCACGAGCCGCGCCGGCAGGTATCGGCCTTTAATCGCGCCGATTGCCGCGGTTATCTACCATCCTCCATGCCAACCTCGCGTCATCCAACCCGACAGGTGCTCATTGGCGACAGTCGCGTGGGGTTTCTAAAGATCGGCGGTGGGTT
>OEIV010000103.1_pt1 | contig 53836 bp, 49 predicted proteins | sample 1539231 | NCBI WGS metagenome assembly OEIV01 (sample SAMN03794762, study PRJEB22550) | activated sludge metagenome | feature: wastewater treatment plant; material: activated sludge; isolation source: Wastewater treatment plant of a petroleum refinery complex | place: Argentina: Buenos Aires ...
GTTCGAGGTCGGTGGTTTCGTTGCCGATCGACAGGGTTGTGGTGTCGGCGCGGGGGAGGAAGAACCGGCAGGTGATCGGATCGGCGGGTGCGGCGCGATGTCGGGTCGCTGCTGGCGCGCCGCTGCCGGGTTTGCCGTTGCCGCCGGTGCGGCCCACCGAGATCACTGCACCGTCACCCGTCGCACGACCGCCCGCCCCGCGGTCGCCGGCACCCGCTCCGTTGGCGGATTCCTGAGTCGAGGCGGCCGGAGAATGGCCGAGGAGCGCCACGACGAGGCACGAGGCTACGGCTGCGGCACGGCGCAGTCCGATGCCAGGTCCCCGCCGGAGTCCAGTTTCTGTCGGTGTATCCATTTCCAGGTCCCGTCGATGTTCGTGAACGTCACTTCGAATCGGCCAGCGACCTGCTGTCGCACGACGATCGCGCCCGTCGTCTGGTCGACTTCGATCCGATCGCCGTACTCGCAGACCTCCGCGGCGACCTCGCCGTTGCCGAGCTGTTCGAGCCGCTCGATGCGATGCCACGAGTCGTCGGGGCTGTCCCACGTCAGCTGGTGGCCGTCGACGTCGTAGCCGCGCAGCAGCCCGCGGAACTTCTCCAACATCGGCTCCACGATGTGATCCGCCAACTGGGGTGTCTCGTAGGCGTCGAGCTGCGCCGCAACCTTGAAGTCCTCCCACGCCGCCACATACGCCGCCTCGATCTCGGCCGCCAACGGACTCGACGGCACCGTCGTCAACGGCAACGTCGCCACCGGCGTCCCACCCGCCGCCGCCGGAGCCGCCGTGTTGTGCGTCCCCCGCGAACTCGGCGTCGTCACCTCCCACACGACCGACCCCGACACACCAGAAGCGCCCGACGACCCGGTCGCTCCAGTCGCGCCGGTCACACCCGACGCACCGGACGCGCCCGAGGCAGGACCAGCAACGGTCGTGGTCGACTCCCGATCACCGACCAACACCGTGGAATCGGTCGAACCGCCCGCGGCCCCGCCCGCGTCGGAACACCCCGCCCCCGCCACCGACACGAGCACCGCGCACGCCGCCCCCGTCGCTACGACGGACACCCCACGCCACCGACCACCGGACCCGCACAACCGCGACATGACCAGCGACGGTACGGACCACACCCCACCCCGAGAAGTGAGCACTCTCACCCGGGTACCGCGATGCCGGCGCGATCCGCCGCGCGTGCACCAGATCAGCCGACGCGGCGCGGATTTCCTGGGTCGATCGCGGGCGCGGCAGGCTGACACGCCATGAAGGTCGATCCCCGCTCCCCCGTCGTCATCGGTGTCGGCCAGGTGCTGTCGCGCGACACCGAGGCGTTGACCGAACCGATCGAGCTCGCGGTCGCAGCCGCTCGGGCCGCAGCGGCCGACGCCGGCGTTCGCAGCGACCCCCTTCGTCGCGTCGAGGCGGTTGCGGTGACCCCGATCGTGAGCTGGCGATACCGGGACCCCGCGCGCCTCGTGGCCGACGACCTGGGCCTCGGCCCCGTAGCGACGATGACCGCCGCAGTCGGCGGCAACACCCCGCAGATGCTGATGAACCGGCTGGCCGAGCGCATCACGGCCGGCCAACTCGACCTCGCCCTCCTGTGCGGCGCCGAGTCCTACCGCACGCGCATGGCGGTCAGGCGGTCGGGCACGCATCTCGACTGGCGCAAGCAGGACGACGAGACGGCCCCGACGTGGACCGACGGCGAGGAGTTCGACCTCGGCCACCCGGTGGAGCTGACCCACGGCGTGCTGCTCCCGACGCAGGCCTATCCGTTGTTCGAGAATGCGCTCCGCCACGGCGAAGGCCGGTCCCTCGACGATCACATGGACCGGCTCGGGCAGATCTGGGAGCGCTTCAGCGCCGTTGCCGCCCGGAACCCCCACGCCTGGGACCGCACGGCATACACGGCGCGCCAGATCACCGAGGTGACCGCCGAGAACCGCATCGTCGGGTTTCCCTACACCAAGCACATGGTGTCCAACCCAAACGTCGACATGGCGTCGGCCGCCATCGTGTGCTCCGCGGCGACCGCCGCCGAGCTCGGCGTGGCGACCGACCGCTGGGTGTTCCTGCACGGCGGCTCCGACGCGAAGGACCCGTTCATGTCGAACAGGACGTCGTTCGTGACCTCCGAGGCGATCCGCTGGGGCGGTCCCGCAGCGTTGGCCGCTGCCGGTGTCGGGATCGACGATCTCACGCGCGTCGACCTGTACTCCTGCTTTCCCGCGGCGGTCGAGATCGCCGCACGCGAGCTGGGCATCGATCCGCTCGACCCAGGCCGCGAGCCGACCGTGTGGGGCGGCCTCTGCTTCGCCGGCGGGCCGTGGAACAACCCCGTCGGCCACGCCATCGCTGCCATGGTCGAGCACCTGCGCTCCGACGGCGAGGGGTTCGGCCTCGTCACCGCCAACGGCGGCAACATCCAGAAGCACAGCTTTGGCGTCTACTCGCCGACCCCTCCCCGCCGCCCCTTCACCGCGGCCACCCCCGCCCACGACCTGGCACCTGAGCCGGTGGAGGTCGTCGAGGAGTGGAATGGGACCGCCGACCTCGAGACCTGGACCGTGATGCACGGTCGCGACGGTTCGCCCGAGCATGCGATCGCGGTCGCGCGCACGCGAGAGGGTTCACGGGCGTGGGCGACCAGCGGCTCCGCCGAGGTGATGGCCCGGCTTGAGGCCGGCGACCTCATCGGCACACCCATCGAGATCCGGGGCGACATCTTCGAACTCTGACCCGGAGCCGACGAGCCCGGCGTCAGTCGTTCGCGAGCAACCGATCGTGGAGCAACGTCATGACCCGCTCGGACGCCTTGGGCATCTGGTCGAGCAACTGGCGGAACTGCTGAGCGTCGAAGCGGAGGAGCTTCATGGGCGACTGCGCCACCACCGTGGCGTTGCGCGGCCGGTGATCGACGAGCGCCATCTCGCCCACCATCGTGCCCGCCGACACGGTTGCGACGAACTCGCCGCTGACCCGCACCGCGGCCGATCCCTCCACGATGACGAAGCAGTCGACGCCCGTATCGCCTTGATCCATCAGGATCGCTCCCGGCTCGGCGAGCACCTCGGTGCCGAGCGCAACGACCTGCTGCAAGTCGTCGTGGGTGAACCCGTCGAAGAACGCGACTCCGCTGAGCCACTCGACGCTCTCATGTGCTGGCTTCCAGAACGGCACGGCGCCCCCTCGGTCCGCGTACGGCGCCCGATCCTAGCGCCGAGCCTCCGGCGTCGACGGGTCCGACACGCCGGCCGACCGCTCCGATGGCTCGCCGAGATCGGTGACCTGCACGGCGCCCCGCCGCAGGACGGTGGGCGGATCCCGGCGGAGGTCGACGACAGTCGAGGCGAGCCCGTCGAGGCGCCCGCCGTCGACCACGCCGTCGATCCGTCCGCCGAACGATGCGGCGATGCTCGCCGCGTCGACGAGCGCGGGCTCCCCGCTTACGTTGGCCGAGGTCGTGGCGAGCGGACCGACTTCGGCGATCAGCGAGCGCAGACGATCGTGCGCCGGCACGCGCAACCCGATCGAGGTCGCGTCGCCCCCCAGGTCCGCGACAACCTCGGGAGACCGATCCACCACGACGGTGAGCGCTCCCGGCCAGAGCGCCGCAGCGAACGTCCACGCCGCGTCGCGAGCGACGCCCAACGAGCGTGCCATCGCCGCGTCGCTCACCAGCACCGCGATGGCCCGGGTCGCGGCGCGCCCCTTGACGTCGAAGAGGCGGCCTACCGCCGCCCGATCGGCCACTCGCACCGCGAGGCCGTACACCGTGTCGGTCGGCACTGCGACGCACCCGCCATCGAGCAGGGCCCGCGATGCATCCGTCCAATCCAACCGATCCATCACCCGGTCGTACCCGGCCGTCCTGCCGGCGAGCAAGTCGACTCGGCCGCCCGGCGATCCGGCTGCGCGCCAGAAGCTCAATGTCACCCGACGCGATGCCGATCTGAACGAAGCGACCGCGACGCAAGGACCAGGCATGGCCGTCATCACCAAGAAGATCAAGTGTCCGCTGTGCGGCGCTCGAAACGAGGCCGGCTCCCGCCGCTGCCAGATCTGCACGCGCCCGCTGACGTCGGACCCCCTCGTCACCACGGCGATCTACGAGGAGGCGCTGTGGTCGCGCCCGGTCGCAAACGCCCACCGTCGCGCCGAGATCCGACCCGGCGTCGTCGCCGTGCTCGTCATCCTGGCGGCGCTCGCCACCAACTACGTCTGGCTGGGATACGGACCCGACTGGGCACACCTCCCCCGGGTCGTCGAGAAGGGTTCCGACTGGAAGTCGTACCGTTCCAACCCCGCCTACCGCGCCGACTTCCCGGGCGACCCGATCATCGAGACGGCCAACGGTCCCACCGGCGCGCTGCAACTGGCGTCGGTGTGGGTCGATGCGGAGTGGCGCGAGGTGTTCGACGCCACGACGCGCTCCACCGGCGAGCGAGTGCGCGCCCGCGAGTCGCTGCATGCCGCGCTCGTGGCCGCAAACGGCACCGCCCCGGTCGACGTGCGCTCCTCCGCCGTTGAGCTGGTCCGCTCGATCCGGCCGAACGCCACCCTGACGAACCCATCCACCACCGAGCTGCAGGACCCCCCGTACGGCCGCCACTTCGAGGTGGTCGCCAACTACGACAACTGGCCCGACGGTGCCGGCCGCGGAACGGTCCGTGCCCGCGTCGTCGAGTTCAACGGCTCGGTTTTCATCTCGGCGGTGTACTTCGACGACGACGTGGACACCGCGCTGTTCGATCGCTTCGTCGCCGAGATCGTCCCCGCCGGCGCTCCCGACCCCACGCGACTCAGCGAGGATGCGGGCCCCGCTGCGCCGGGGGCACTGCCCACTGCGCCGTGATCACCCGCTCCCGCCCGGCCAGATCCGGCCGCACCCGCGGATCGACGAAGCCCGCCCGCACCAGCAGGTCGCCGATCGCCGGCATCTGACGCGGGTCGGCTTCGAGCACGATCGCTCCCCCCGGCGACATCCACCGTGGCGCCGCAGCGACGATCGAGCGGATGGCGTCGAGGCCATCCGCACCCGATCGGAGCGCGGCGGCGGGCTCCCACCGCTCGACCGCCGGTGGCAGCGGGTCGTCGAGGCGCACATACGGCGGGTTCGACACCGCCACGTCGACCCGGCCGACCAGATCATCCGGCAGCGCCCCGAACCAGTCCCCCGCAGCCAGCCGCACCCGCGCACCCGCGCGGCCGAGCCCGGCGAGATTCGCACGGGCAACCTCCAGCGCTTCGGAGGATCGGTCGGTCGCCCACACGTGCGCGTGCCGACATTCCCACGCGACCGAGAGCCCGATCGCCCCCGACCCGGTGCCGAGATCGACCACGATCGGCTCGGCAACCCGGCGCGCGGCATCGATCGCGACCTCGGCCGTCACCTCGGTCTCGGCACGCGGGATCAACACCCGCGAGTCGACCGCCAGGTCGAGGTGACGGAACGCCCAACGGCCCAGCACGTACTGGAGCGGCTCGCCCGCAACCCGTCGTGCCGTCATCGCGTCGATTCGCACCACCTCGCGTTCGGTCGCGGGCCGATCGAGCGACAGCGCGAACTCGGGGCCCTCGTGCCCACTCGCTTCCTCGACGATCCAACGGGCCTCGCGCTCGGCGCCGTCGATCGCCGCAGCGGCGAAGCGCGCCGTCACCTCCGACAGCAGATCACGCAGGGCGAGCGTGGCGTCGAGCTCGTCACCCGCCGCCGACGCGCCGTCGGTCATCGATCGAGCGCCGCGAGCTGACGCGAGCGCTCGTCGGCGACCAGCGCGTCGCTCACCTCGTCGAGCTCGCCGGCCAACACCTTGTCGAGCTGATAGAGCGTCAGGCCGATCCGGTGGTCCGACACCCTGTTCTCCTTGAAGTTGTAGGTGCGGATCTTCTCGCTTCGCCCACCGCCGCCGATCTGGCTCCGGCGAGCGTCGGACGCCTCCGCCTCCTGGCGCTCCTGGTGCAACTTCAGAAGGCGCGACCGCAGGACCCGCAGCGCCTTCGCCTTGTTCTGCAACTGGCTCTTCTCGTCCTGCATCGCGACCACGAGCCCGGTCGGCTTGTGGGTCACCCGCACGGCGGAATCGGTGGTGTTCACCGACTGACCGCCGGGACCCGATGAGCGGTAGACGTCGATCTGCAGGTCGTTCGGGTCGATCTCCACGTCGATCTCCTCGGCCTCCGGCGACACCGTCACCGTGGCCGACGACGTGTGGATGCGCCCCTGCGACTCGGTGACCGGCACGCGCTGCACCCGGTGCGGCCCGGCCTCGTGTTTGAGCCGGCTCCACGCCGCGTCGCCCGACATGAGCACGACCACCTCGGCGAACCCGCCCAGGTCGGATTCCGACGACGTCAGCACCTCGAACTTCCATCCTTGCCGTCCGGCGAACCCCCGGTACATCTCGAACAGGTCGCGGGCGAACAGGTTCGCTTCCTCTCCGCCCTCGGCACCGCGGATCTCGACGATCACGTTGCGGTCATCGTTCGGGTCGCGTGGCAACAGCAGCACGCGCAGCTCGGCCTCGAGCTCAACCCGCCGGGCCTCGGCCTGATCGATCTCGGAACGGACCAGCTCTCGATCGTCGCCGGTCACCTCGGCCAGCAACTGCTTGGCCGCGTCCAGGTCGGCCAGCGTCGATGAGAGCTCGTGGAATCGCTCGACGATCGGATCGAGCTGCTTGCGACGGCGCGACAGCTCCACGACACGCCGCTGATCCGACAGCACCGCCGGATCGCCGAGCATCGCGTCGACATCGTCGAGTTCCTTGACCAGGCCGGCCACTCGATCCAACACGGATGCGAACCTACCGCGGCGCCCACGGAGCCGGGACCGTCGCCCACGACACCGGCACCGACGATTGCTCCGCAACGCGAACGAACAGCTCGCGGGCGGCGACCTCCACCGAGGCGATCACCACCTCGGCGTCGGGAGCGAGCCAACGCTGGGTGTCGAGCGCCGTCGGCACCACATCGGGGTCGGCGCCCGAGATGCACACGGCCAAGATCGGCCGCCCATCCGCCCGTTCCCCCAGCGCCGCCGCCGGCTGGCGGTCGCGCAGGTTCCTCGGAGCGATCGTGGTGGGGACCGGCTGGAGCCAGGCGGCGCCGACCAGATCGGGGTGCTCAACGACCGAACGCCGAACCCAGCGCTCGGGAACGAGGTCCCGAAGCGGGTGCGGCGGCGCACCGGCGACGCGATGGCGGCGCACGAGCTGCAACGCCCGATCGATCGACGCGTCGGGCTCCGCGCCAGCGCGCATCATGGCCGCGATCTCGCGATCGAACCGGCCGATGCCGACCTCGACCTGCGCGTCGGGGCCGACCACCCGCACGATCTCGAGCCCGTTCCACTCGCCCTTCGTCATTCCGTCCTCGACGACGACCTCGAGCCCAGCTGCGACGAGCTTGGCGGCCGGGCCGTCGTGGGAGTCGGGGGCCGCGACCGCATTCGGCATGGCCGCAGGAGCGGCGGCGCTCATTCGTGGGCCGCGGCAGTGCCACACCGCCACCTCCCGGAAAGGCTCGGCGCCCCGGGCCACCCGCCCCCCGCGCTCCCCAGCCGCCTCGGCCCCGACGTGCAGCGGGCCCGCCGCATGGCGGGCCGCCCACAGCAGCGCCAGGCCGAGGGCCCGCTCGTCGGCGTTCTCGATGAGCACCAACGCGGCCCCGCCCGGACCCGGGCGCGAGGCGGCCGCACCCGAGGGAAACGGCACCGTCGCCCACTCGCCGTGGTGAATCCGAGCGCGAGCCAGCGCCCCCACCTTCGCCTCGCGAAGTCGGGAGCGCTGTTCGTCGGGCAGTGCCGTCATGCGACGAGAGCGCCGCCGCCGAGCGGCCGGCGACCCGCGATCACTCCGCGGCGGCCGCCGGGGCCTTGCGCTTGCGCTCGCCGTACCGCTTCTGGAAACGCTCCACGCGGCCAGCAGTGTCGACGATCTTCATCGTGCCCGTGAAGAACGGGTGCGTGAAGGCCGAGATCTCGACCTTGGCAAGCGGGTATTCCTTGCCGTCATCCCACACCGTCGTCTCGCCCGTGCGGATCGTCGAACGCGTGAGAACCTTGTCGCCCGACGACGTGTCCTGGAACACGACGTAGCGGTAGTCGGGGTGGATGTCAGACTTCATAGGGGCTCCAGACTAGGGGTCGATACGGGGTGGCCGCACACCGAGGTGGGCCGGTCGCTCGCGGCGACGGGTCAGGTCGGCTCCGACGCCAGGCCGGCGGCGAGCGCGTCGTCGTCGCCCGACCGGGCGAGCGCGTCGAGAAACCACATCAACGCGGCAACCTCGCCCTGCTGCTGCGCCAGGTCGTCGAGGCGACGAGCAACCGCTCCGGCACGCTCGCCGTCGCGTTCCTCACGCAGCAGTTCAGCGTGGCGCGTCGCGCCCGACCGAACGTCGATCGCCGGGTGGATCCCCAGGCGAGCGGCCGACCCGGACAGGTGCAATTCGGAGTTGGCGATGGCCGACAGCTCATCGACGAGCGCCGAGTCGAGCGCGGCGCCGGTCTCGGACACGGTTGCGGCGACGATCGTCAGCGAACCGCCCTCCTCGACGGCCCGAGCCGCGCCGAAGTAGCGCTTCGCCAGCTGCACGGCGGCCACCTCGGACGCATACAGGGTGCTTCGACCGAGGCTCGCCACGACGTGCTGGTAGGCGCGGGCGAGCCGCGACAACCCGTCGACGATCAGCACCACGTCGTTGCCGTACTCCACGAGTCGCTTCGCGTGTTCGAGGGTCAGCTCGGCAACCCCGACGTGCTCCTCGGCGGGACGATCGACCGTGGACGCAACCACCTCACCGGTCGTGAGTCCCCGTCGGAAGTCGGTGACCTCCTCCGGGCGCTCGTCGACCAACAGCACCACGAGGTGGAGGTCGGGATGCAGCGCCTCGATCGACGCCGCGATCGAGCGCACCACCGTCGTACGGCCGGCGCGGGGCGGCGCCGCGATCACGGCGCGTTGGCCGAGTCCGAGGGGTGCCAGCAGGTCGATGATGCGGCCGGTGGGCTCCTGTCGCGCCGGGTTCGCCAGCGTCACCCGCCTGGACGGGTGCACCGCGGTGAGCTCCTCGAAACGGGGCCGGCTCCGGGAGGACTCGGGATCGGTGCCGTTGACCGTGTCGATGCGAACCAGCGCGGGGTTCTTCTCCTTGTGCCCCGGAGCGCGGGCAGCGCCGGTCACATGGTCGCCGCGACGCAGGCCGAACTGCCGGCACTGCTTCACCGACACATACACGTCGTCGCGGGTCGGAGCGAAGCTCGACACGCGGAGGAACCCGTAGCCGTCGTCACGGAGGTCCAGCAGGCCGGCCACGGCCAGTGGCTCGTCGTCCCCCACCGACGCCGCCGGTGCGGAAACGACGTCGTCTCGGTCGCGCCCGCGGCGCCGCCGCCGGCGGTTGCGGCCGGTGCCGTCGGGGTCGGCCGCGTCGCCGCCCTCGGGGTTCGTGGGGCCGTCGTTGCCCTCGACCTGGGGCGGGGCCGACGGAGCGGGCGTGCCGCGACCCGGCGCCCGGGGTTCGCGCTCGACCCGTGTGCGCCCGGCCCGTGCGCCCTCCGGCGACGGGACCTCGGTCGGTTCCGTGTCGTCGCCGCCGGGGATCTCGGCGGTCTCGGCGGTCTCGGCGCCCGCGCCATCGGCGTCGTGAGCCGGGGAGGCGTCGAGGGCCTCGGGCGACGACTCGGACGACGCTGCCTCGCTGCCGTTCGCATCGACCGCGACGGCATCGGTCGGCTCACCTGCCGGAGCGGGCTCGCCCACGGCATCGAACAGCTCCGGAGCGTCCGTGGTCGGCGCGGAGCCGACCGTGGAGTCGACCGAATCCGCCGGCGTGACGCCGGTCAGTTCGAGGATCAGATCGACGATCTCCGCCTTCTTGGCACGCGAGCCCGGCTTGCGACCCAAGGCCTCGGCGATCGCCGCCAACTCCGTACGGTCCTTGCGCGCCAAGGTCGAGCGCTCGAAATGTGCAGCGTCGTCAGCCACCGGGGACACCCCAATTCTCTGCCGTAGGCAGGGGAAAAATTCGTCCGGCACGCGTCGCCGCCATTGCATCGACACTCACCGGGGGAACGAGAACGACCGGCTGTCCCGTGACAGAGGACAGGTCCCCTCATGAGCGCCAACCGCAGCGGGAGATCACCGACCATCACCTGGCGGTGCCCACCGCCGCGCATCGTACCGGGATGGCGGAACCGCCAGCAACAACCCCACCCGCGCTCAGCCGCGCGTCGGGCTCGAGACTCCGGCGACCAAGCGTCCCATCAGCTCGTGACCGGGCACCACCGGTGCGCCCGCCACGCCCGACTCGGAGTAGGTACCGCCCGCGCCGTCCACCTCCGAGTCGACCAGCAGGTACGGCACGGGGTCGGCCGTGTGCGTGCGGCTCCCGAGCGGCGTCGCGTGGTCGGGCAGGAGCAGCAGGCGCCACGGACCCATGTCGTCCAAGGCCGGGATGAGGTCGGTCAGGATGCGGCGGTCCCAGTTCTCCAGCGATCGCACCTTCTCCTCGACGTTGCCCGCGTGGCCCGCCTCATCGGTCGCCTCGACGTGGATCACGTACAGGTCGGCTCCCGACCGCAGGCCGTCGATGGCCGCATCCCGCTTGCCCTCGTAGTTGGTGTCGTACCAGGCGTTCGCGCCCGAGACCGATGGCGTGTCGAGCCCGGTCAACACGCCGAGCCCCCGCACCAGATCGACGGCCGTCACGATGCCGCCCGAGATCCCATAGCGATCGGCGAAACCCTGCATCCGCGGCTGCGGGCCCTGCCCCCATAGCCAGATCATGTTGGCCCGCAGATCGAACCGCGAGAGCACCGAACGGCTGGCGTCCATCAGTTCCTGCAACTGCGGCGCCGCGGCACCCGCCGGCCAGCGGGCCGGCAGCCCCGTGATGTCGTGCGGCGGCGTGCACTCGGCGTCCATCCAGGACGACGGCGCCACCATGATGTGGCGGTACTGCACGCCGGGGTGGAAGCTCACCGGCGAGCCGGCTCCTCGACCCAACTCGGCGTCGAGCGCGGCGACCACCGCTGCGGCCTCGTCGTCGCCCGGGTGGCCGCCGGCGAAATCGACCATCGTCTGGTCGTCGCCGACCGTCACCAGATTCATGCGGTACGCGATCTGCTCGCCGGCGAGGCGCAGGCCGAGCGAGGCCGCCTCGATCGGGGCGCGCCCGGTGTGGAACTCGGAGGGGTCGTACCCGAGGATCGACATGTTGCCCACATCGCTTCCCGGCGGCATCCCGGGCGGGATCACCGCAGCGCGACCGACCATCCCGCGGCGGGCCAGCGCCGTCAGCGTCGGCATCGACGCGACGTCGAGCGGCGTCCTGCCGCCCAACGCGTCGAGCGGTTCATCGGCACAACCATCGGGGACGCAGACGACGTACTTCACGCCGCCATTCTGGCGCGGTCGCTCGGTTCCGGGGGTCAGCCGGCGGTGTTGGCTGCCACGTACTGTCGGACTGCGTCGACCTCGGCCGGCAGCGTGTCGTACCGCTCCGGCCGCTCGTAGAGGTCGCCAAGATGTGCCGGCAGGGGTGGGCGGGTGCCTGTCGCCGCCTCGACCGCATCGGGGAACTTGGCCGGATGTGCCGTTCCCAGGCAGATCGTCGGGTGATCACCGTCGCGCCGGTGACGCTCCGCCACGCCGACGCCGACCGCGGAATGCGGATCGAGCAACACGCCGCGTTCACGGTGATACCGGCCCATCACCTCGATGCACTCGTCGTCGTCGATCCGGTCGGCGCTGAATCGTTCGCTCAGCCAAGCGAGCCGTTCGGGCTCGACGGACACCGTGCCCTCGGCCCGAAACCGTTGCATCGACTCGGCGAGTTCGCCGCCGCGTCGGCCCATCATCTCGAACAGCAGGCGTTCGAGGTTCGACGACACCTGGATGTCCATCGACGGGCTGAGCGTGGGGGTGACACCGCGAATCTCCATCGTGCCGGTCGTGAAGAACCGGGTGAGGATGTCGTTCACATTCGAGGCGACCAGCAACTCGGCAACCTCCAACCCCATCCGCATCGCTGCGTACCCGGCGAAGATGTTGCCGAAGTTGCCCGTCGGCACGCTGAAGCGCACCGGCGAATCGGCGGCGGCACCGACGGCGGCTCGCACCTCGGTCGCGGACGTCGCGTAGTAGACGATCTGCGCCATCACGCGTGCCCAATTGATGCTGTTGACCGCCGACAACCGCTGGGTGCGGCGGAATCCCTCGTCGGCGAAAAGCGCCTTCACGATGTCCTGGCAATCGTCGAACGTGCCCTCGATCGCGAGGTTGAACACGTTCGGCGAGTCGACCGTGGTCATCTGTCGGCGCTGCACCTCCGAGGTCCGGCCCGCCGGATGGAGGATGAAGATGTCGACGTTGCGGCGATCGCGGCAGGCGTCGATCGCCGCCGACCCGGTATCGCCCGACGTGGCCCCGACGATCGTTACGTGGTCGCCCCGGCGACCCAGCTCGTAATCGAATAGGCGCCCCACGAGCTGCAGCGCCACGTCCTTGAACGCGAGCGTCGGCCCCCAGTAGAGCTCCGCCAACCACAGCCCCTCTCCGAGGTCGACCACCGGAACGACATCGCCGAGCGAGCCCTCCGGCGGATCGAACGTGGCATATGCCTCTGTCACGATGCGCGCGAACTCGCCGCGCTCGATCGATCCCTCCACGAAGGGCCACATGATCTCGGCCGCCGAGTCGGCGTAGCGAGCACCCGCAGCGACGGCGGGCAACGACGGCCACCGATCGGGCAGGTAGAGCCCGCCGTCGGTGGCGAGGCCTTCGAGCAACACGTCGCCGAACGGCAGTTCAGCGGCGGCGGCGCGTGTGCTGAGGTACCTCACGAGTCGGACCCTTCGATGACCCGGAGCACCGAGTTCACCCGGCGCACGGCGGGCAGGTCGTTCAGCTCACGCAGCGTGGAGCGAACCGCCGACTCCCCCGCCTCGTGGGTGATGAACACGATGCGTGCCCCATCGCCCAGATCGGACTGCTCCATGGAACGGATCGACACCCCATGGCGGCCGAACGCTCCGGCGACTGCAGCGAGCACGCCGGGCTCGTCGGCCACCACGAGGTTCACGTAGAACGCCGAGCTCACCTCGTCGATCGACCGGATGCGCCGCCGGGTGAACGTACCGAGCGATGCGTGTGAGCCCTTCCGCAGGTTGACCGCGGCGTCGATCACATCGCCGAGCACCGCACTGGCCGACGGGGACCCGCCGGCGCCGCGGCCGTAGAACATCAGGTCGCCCACGGCGTCGCCCTCGACGAACACGGCGTTGAAGCTGCCCGACACCGCAGCGAGCGGATGCGCCGCCGGGACCATCGCCGGGTGCACACGCACGGCCACCGAGCCGTCGTCGAACGACTCGCAGATCGCGAGCAACTTGATGCGGTACCCCATCCGGTCGGCAAAGGAGATGTCGGCCCCGGAGATGTCGGAGATGCCCTCGCGGTACACGTCGCCGGCGACGACCCGAGCGCCGAAGGCGATCGAGGCGATGATCGCCGCCTTCGCTGCGGCGTCGAACCCCTCGACGTCGGCCGTTGGGTCGCGCTCGGCGAACCCGAGGCTCTGCGCCTCGGCCAACGCCTCGGCGTAGCCCGTCCCGTGTTCGGTCATCTGAGAGAGGATGAAGTTGGTCGTCCCGTTCACGATGCCCATGACCCGCGAGATCTGCTCGCCCACCAGCGACTCGCGCAAGGGCCGCACCAGCGGGATGCCGCCGGCGACGGCGGCCTCGAAGAGCAGGTCGACGCCGTGTGCCTCGGCGATCGCCGCGAGCTCCGCTCCGACGTTCGCGAGCAGCTCCTTGTTGCCGGTCACCACGGGCTTGCCGGCTTCGAGCGCTGCGGTGATGAACTCGCGGGCGGGTTCGATCCCGCCGATCAGCTCGACCACCAGGTCGACATCGCTGCCCGCCACGACCTCGAGCCCGTCGGTGGTGAGCAACTCGGGGTCGACCGCGACCTGGCGGTCCTTCGAGAGCGAGCGAACGGCAACGCGGGTGATCTCGAGGCGTACCCCGGTGCGCGTAGCGATCTCGTCGCCGTTGCGCTCGATCAAGGCGATCAGCGCACCTCCCACATTGCCGCAGCCGAGCAGCCCGATCCGGATGGTCTTGGAATCCACGGGCGGCACGCTATCGGCCGATCCGACTCGGCCGTGCGCATATGCCGATGGCGTCGCCGCCCCTCAGGCGGTCGTCACGATTCCCGTCGTCCGCCACCCGCGCAGCGCCCGTTCCACCAGGTCGCGTGCCGGCATGGCGCGCCCGAGGTGATAGCCCTGCAAATACCGGAAGCCCTGCTCGGCCACCGCCCCGGCCTCGGCCGCCGATTCGACGCCCTCCACGACACACTCGATGTCGAGCTGCGTCGCCATCTGCTCGATCGACCGCAGGATCTGGCGTGCATGGCGGTCGAGGTCGACCCCGCGGACGAGCGAGCGGTCGATCTTGATCAGGTCGACCGGCAGATCGCGCAGGCGACCCAACGAGGAGTGGCCGCTGCCGAAGTCGTCGAGAGCGACGCGCATGCCGAGCGAACGAGCCCGGTTGAGCACGGCCAACAGGTCGCCGCCTTGCACCGCCTCCTCGGTCACCTCCAACACCACCTCCTCGGTGGGGATGTCGCCTTCGTCGAGCAGACGGCACAGGTGCTCGATCGCACCCCGCACCACCAGCTGATCGGGTCCGACGTTCAGCAGCAGGTGCGGGGGCGGGTGCGGGAACAGTCCGCGCGCCGCAGACCACGCCTCGATCGACGCGCTCAACGCGAGCTCTGCGATCCGCGGGACGAGCCCCCCGCCGAGCGCCGCGCCGAGAAAGTCCGCCGCGTGCACGATCCCGTGCTCGGGGTGAGCCCATCGCAGCAACGCTTCGGCCCCCACCACCGTGTGGGTCGCGATGTCGACGATCGGCTGGAAGTGCGGCACGAGGTCGACCACATCGAGAGCGCTCAGGTCGAGCCGGAGTCGGTCGCCGACCGGGCACTCGCGCTGCTCGAGTCGCGAGGTGACCGTTGCGACGGACACACGCGGCATTCGCCGTTCGCGCGCCCGGTCGAGTTCTTCTGCCGCGATCGCCAGCGCCTCGGCCGGCTCGACCGCAGCGTCGACGATCGCGACGCCGAGCGTCGGAGCGATCGCGAACGTGCCGCCCGACGACGCGATCGGACGCGACAGCTCGGTGATCAGCCGATGCGCCACCATCTCGGCGATGTACGGCCCGCCGACGTCGGGCAGCAGCACGGCGAGTTCGTGTTCGGCGCTGTGCCCGATGGCGTCGCGCCCGCGAACGCATGCCTTGAGCCGCGTCGCGACCGAGCGAGTGACCTCGTCTGCGAGTTCGACTCCCCGCTCGCGCGACAGGTCTGCCAGCCCTCCCAGCTCGATGAGCATCACGGCGGGCGTGTCGAGTTGGCGCTCGACGATGGCGCGGTGGACCAGGTTCTGGAACAGCCCCGGCCCGGGCAGTCCCGTCAGGCGATTGCGCTCGGCGTCGCGGCACCGAAGGTCGATCTCGTCGACGTGCGGGCTCCACATGACCAATACCCGACCGGCGGTCCCGGTCGCTCCGAGGCGCACCTCGATCTCGCGCTGCGAGCGATCACCGGGGACGCGCCAGTCGAACACGTCGTGGCCGCCGTCAGCGATGATCCGCCGGAACCGGACGCCCAATCGCGGCCGGGCGTCGAGCAGTTCGTCGATCGCCTCGGCGCGCCGATGGACGATCTCGTCCAGGATGAGTCCGCACAGCGGGCGCTCGCGCTCCCATGCGTCGTTGCACGTGACGACCGTCCCGTCGCTGCCGACCACAGCGGCCGGCGTCCCAATCGCAACCACCAGGTCCGCGAGGCTTCTCGGCTCATCCTCCACGCCCGTCCTCGCCTTCCTTCCGCCGAAGTGTCCGGGACCCTACCCTTCAACAAGTGGCCGTATCACCACCCGCCGTGCTATTCGGGTAGATTTCCTCACCTCACGTGAGGACTGACTCCAGCTCGATCACGAAGAGTCACTCGACTTGGGTACTGCGAGCACTCACGGCGCGTCAGCGGCGCGCCCCGGCCGGTCGCGCAGCGAGCGGCGGGCACGCGCTCGGGTCAGGAGAGCGGGAGATCGCGGAGGACGAGATCGTCGAGCGTCTCGCGGCGCACCACCAGGCGGGCGTCGCCGTCGCGCACGAACACCACGGGCGGGCGCGCAACCTTGTTGTAGTTCGAGCCCATCGAGTGGCCGTACGCACCCGTGACCGGCGTGCACAACACGTCGCCGACGCGCAGGTCGGCGGGCACTCGCCCCTCGCGCACCAGCACGTCACCCGACTCGCAGTGCTTCCCGACCACCCGCACCGTGGCCGGACGGTCGGCGGCGACCGACCGGGGCAGGAAGGTCTCGTAGCCCGACCCGTACAGCACCGGCCGCGGGTTGTCGCTCATGCCGCCGTCGACGGCGACGTAGGTCCGAATGCCGGGCAAGTCCTTGATCGTGCCGACCGAGTAGACCGTCACGCCCGCCTGCGCCACGATCGACCGACCGGGCTCGGCAGTGACCTTCGATCGAATTCCGGCGCGCTCGCACACGCGGCGAATCGCCGCGGCCCACGCGCCGATACCGGCGCCCTCCTCGCCCTCGACATAGGCAACGCCGAGACCGCCGCCGATGCAGAACTCGGGCAGATCCAGCGCCGTCACGAGCGGCGCCACCGTTTCGATGGCGGTCGCGAAATTGTCGACCGAGAACACCTGCGACCCGATGTGGACGTGCACACCCACGAGGTCCATCGCCGCCGACTCCGATGCCCGGGCCACCGCAGCCTCGGCCGCGCCGTTGCGCCATCCGAACCCGAACTTCGAGTCCTCCTGGCCGGTCTGCACCGCATCGAAGGTGTGCACCTCGATACCCGGCGTGACGCGGATGAGCACGCGGGGCCGAGGCCGACCGGCGGCGACGAGCGACTCGATCCGGTCGAGTTCGTCGGAGCTGTCCACCACGATTCGGCCGACGCCGACCTCGAGCGCCCGGTCGAGCTCACCGAGCGCCTTGTTGTTGCCGTGCAACACGAGACGGTCGGCAGGCACCCCGGCCGCCAACGCCACGTGGAGCTCGCCGTCGGACGCAACGTCGATGCACATCCCTTCGTCGTGAACGAGCCGGGCGATCGCGAGGCACAGGAACGCCTTGGACGCGTAGGCCACGCCCTCGCCGAACGCGTCGACCGCCTCGCGGCAGCGGCGCCGAATGTGCGCCTCGTCGTAGACGAACAGCGGCGTGCCGAACTGGCCGGCCAGGTCGGTCAGGCGCAGCCCGCCGATGGTCAGCTCACCCGCGCCGTCGACCGCCGCGGTATCGGGCAACAGGTGGAACGGAAGTCGCGACACGGCCGCGCCTCACATCGAGGTCGGAGCGGACGCTCCGAGCACCGACAACCCGACGCGCAGGCCGACGAGCGCCGCGTCGGCGAGCCACAGCCGCGCCTGGCGGGTCTGGTCGTCCACGTCGTCGCGCAACACCGGGCAGTCGTGATACCAACCGTGGACCGCTCCTGCGAGCTCTCGAACCCAGCTCGCCACCTTGTGCGGCGCGTGATCGCGTGCCGCGATCTCCATCAGGCTCGGGAGGTTGTTCAGCGTCCGCAACACCTCCAACTCGCGCTCGTGGCGCAGCGGACCGAGGTCGGTCTCGGCGAGCGAGCCGCGCTCGATGCCGCGCTCCGCGGCAACCCGCCGGATCGAGCAGAGTCGAGCGTGCGCCATCTGCACGTAGAACACGGGGTTCTCCATCGACTGCGCCAGCATCACCGCCAGGTCGACCGATTGCGGCGAGTCGACCGACTGCTGCAGGTACACGAGCCGCGTGGCGTCGGACCCCAATTCGTCGACGATCTCGCGTAGCTCGATGAGCTGGCCCGAGCGCTTCGAGATCTTCACCTCATCGCCGTCGCGCAGCAGCCGCACCATCTGCGTGATCGCCACGTCGAACTGATCGGCCCCGTGCCCGAGCGCCGAGAGCGCGGCGCGCATCCGCGGGACGTACCCGTGATGGTCGGCACCCCACACGTCGATCAGCAGATCGAAGCCTCGGCCGAACTTGTCGCGGTGGTAGGCGATGTCGGGGAGCAGGTAGGTGAACTCCCCGTCGGACTTCACCAGCACGCGGTCCTTGTCGTCGCCGAAGTCGGTCGAGCGCAACCAGGTCGCCCCGTCGGCCTCGTACGTCACGCCGCGATCGGCGAGATCGGTCAGCGTCTGCGCGATCGCACCCGATTCGACCATCTCGCGCTCGGAGAACCAGTGGTCGAACACGACGCCGAGCAACGCGAGCGTCTCGCGCTGATCCTGCAACGCCTTCGCGTACCCGTGCTCGATCGGGTCGGCGTCGAGCGGGAGGTCGGCCGCCCATTCGGTGATGTAGGCACCGTGGTAGCCGTCCTCCAAGGGCGACTCGCCCCGCGCCCGAGCGGCGATCGAATGACCCATCTTGGCCATCTGGGTGCCACGGTCGTTGATATAGAACTCGCGGGCGACGACGTAGCCGACGCGCTCGAGGAGCCGGGCCAGCGCGTCGCCGAAGACGGCGCCGCGCGCGTGACCGGCGTGCAGCGGACCCGTCGGATTCGCGGAGACGAACTCCACCATCGCCCGCCGGCCACGGCCGATCTCGAGCCGGGCGAAGCCCTCCTCGCCGTCGTCGATCACCCGACGGGCGACCTCGTGCAGCCACGTGGGCGCAAGATGAAAGTTCACGAAACCCGGGCCGGCGATCTCGACACGTTCGACGTGCGGGATCGACGCGGCGTTGAGCCGCTCGGCCAGCTCCGCCGCGAGCTCCCGGGGCGGCCGCGCCGCCGCCTTTGCGCTCGCAAGCGCAATGTTGGTCGACCAGTCGCCGTGCTCACGCCGGGCGGGCTGCTCCAGGTGCACCTCGGTCGGCGCGTCGACACCGAGCGCCGCCAGTTCATCGCGCAGTGCCGCAGCGAGCTGCTCACGGATCACGGGGTTCGCCTCCCGGGTCGAGGGAGCCCGCATCGTATCGAAGGTAGGGTGAACCGCCCATCTCGGTTTCCGGCGCGCACCGCTCCGGGCCGCCTCGGACAGCGACACCCATGAGCACCGATTCGACCTCCTCGGCTTCCCTTCCCACACCGGCCTCCCCCGATCCGGCGCCCCACATTGGGGGTGCCGCCGATCCGCCGACGCCCGGCGGCGAGGACCACCTCGACTCGGCCGTGGAGGCCGAGATCGACGCCGACCTCGACCAGCTCGCCATCGGAACCGCCGAGGTGCTCCCTGCCGCCGGGCTGCGCGCGCTGCTGCGAACGGCGCGGCGCGAGCAGCGCCCCCTGCGCATCAAGCTCGGCATCGACCCGTCCGGTTCGGAGCTCACCCTCGGCCACGCGGTCGTGCTGCGTAAGCTGCGGCAGTTCCAGGATCTGGGCCACACCGCAGTCCTGATCATCGGCGACTTCACGGGCCGGGTCGGCGATCCGACGGGGCGCAACGAGACGCGGCGCGTGCTCACCGCCGAGCAGACCGCGGATCATTCGGCGACCTATCTCGAACAGGCCGTGCAGATCCTTCGTCCCGACCGGCTGGAGGTCCGCCGCAACTCCGAGTGGCTCGGTTCGATGGACTTCTCCGAGATGCTCGGCTACACGTCCATGCTCACGGTGGCACGGCTCCTCGAACGTGATGACTTCGCCAAGCGGTACAGCGAGGGTCGGCCGATCTCCCTCATGGAGTTCATGTACCCGCTGATGCAGGGGCTCGACTCGGTGTTCGTTCACTCCGACGTCGAGATCGGCGGCACCGACCAGACCTACAACAACCTGGTGGGACGCACACTGCAGGCGCAGCTCGACCAGCCCGCCCAAGTCGTGGTCACCGTGCCGCTGCTGCGCGGCACCGATGGCGGCGACAAGATGGGCAAGTCGCTCGGCAACTTCATCGCGATCCGCGAGGCGCCGAGCGAGCAGTACGGCAAGGTGCTCTCGATCTCCGACGATCTCGTGATGCACTACGCCGAGCTCTGCTGCGCTTGGACCCGGGCCGAGCTGGCTGCCTGCGAGGCCGAACTGGCGGACGACCCGTTCTCGGCGAAGCGTCGCGTCGCGGCGCGGATCGTGGCGTTGTACCACGGCGCCGGGGCGGCCGGCGATGCCGCCGAGCACTTCGATCGGCGCTTTCGCCGCCGCGAGTTGGTCACCGATGATCTCCCCTCGCACGCGCTGCCGGCCGACGGCGCCGTCGCCGTCGTCGACCTGCTCACCGCCACCGGCCTCGCCACCTCGAAGTCCGACGCCCGACGGGTGCTCGCCAGCGGCGGTGTGCGCCTCGACGGGGTGAAGCTCGACCCGAGCGTCACCGAATCCCGCGTCGACTCGCTTCGCGGCAAGGTGCTGCAGCGCGGCAAGCGCCACGCCGTTCGGCTCGTTTGAGGCTCCTGCTACGATGCCTCCCGGCCGCCCATCGGGGAGGCCCCCCGCCCTCGTAGCTCAGGGGATAGAGCATCGCCCTCCGGAGGCGTGTGCGCGCGTTCGAATCGCGCCGAGGGCACCAGCAGGTAGCGGTCAGGTGCGGCAGCTGATGCCGGGCGGCGGGTCGCCGATCGACCGACCCACCACATCCTCGTTTGTCGGGACGCCGTCGATCACCTGCGGGACCGTCGACGAACTGCCGGACGCGTCGGCGGCGTGTGTCGTCGAGGTCGTCGACGTCGGTGGCGCAGCGTCGACCGACGCGAATCGATCGATCACATCGAGCTCCACCACCCCGCCGGCGATCGAATCGTCGGCAACCACGTCGGGCTGAGGGTCGAGCCGCGACGCCAGCAGCGCGGCGTGCAACTTGGCGCCGGCGCCGTAGCGGACGACGTTGCGCTCGGTGGGGGTCTTCGTGTTGTCGGTCCTGCGCACCTCGAACCCACCCGAGCGAAGCTGCTCGGCGACTGCGCCGGCGAGCCCCTTCTCGCCCGCAGCGTTCATGACATCGACGGCGACCAGGTCGGGAGTGAGCGCGACCGACGTGGTCGGGGCAGCCTTCGTCGCGGGCGTCACGCCGCGGAAGATGTCGAGGATCGGGCTCGCATCATCCGGCAGCAGCCGTAACACGTCGGCGCCGCCCGACGTCGTGAACCCCTCCGTCGGCAGGCGGTGGACGACCATGTTCTTCGAATCGAACTTCGAGAACCGGCGGGCCAACTCGATGATGCCATCGGTCGTCAGGCCCTCGTCGATCCGCACGTTGTCGACAGCGACGCCGACGAGCTTGCGCACGGAGCCGAGGTCGCCGAGGCCGAGGGCCGAGACCTGGTCGAAGGCGTGGCGCAGGAAGACCTGCTGGCGGGTGATACGCCCAAGATCGCCCGTCGGGTCCGACTTCCACCGGCCGTCGACGCGGTACTGCAGGTGGCGCGCCCGGGCGAAGGCGAGCGCCTGGTTGGGATCGAGGGTCTGGCAACCCAGCTCGGTGATCCACAGGCCGCTGTTGCGGTCGCGTATCGGGGTGTCGAAGTACAAGGGCACGCCGCCGACGGCCTCGACCAGGCCGCGGAAGCCGTCGAAATTCACCTCGACGTAGTGATTGATCGTGATACCCAGGTTCGATTCGATCGTGTCAACCAGCGCCTGCGGGCCCTTGTTGTAGGCCGAGTTGATGCGCTGCGAGTTCCCCGCCGGCAGCTTGACCCAGAGATCGCGCGGCACCGAGAGCATCTCGATCGTCGACCTTCCGGGGTCGACCCGGGCGATCACGATCGTGTCGGCGCGCTGGCCGCTCGGAGGGATCTCCTTGCCCTTGCCGTAGATGCCGGCCTCACCGCTGTCGGACGCGCCGAGCTCACGCGTGTCGGAGCCGACCACCAGGAAGTTCGCCGGCTTGGCCGGTGCGGCACGTTCGAGGTCGACGTCGACCCGTTCGATCCTGCGGAACTGGAGGTACCCCCACGCAGCTGCGCCTGCGACGACGGCGGTGACGACGGTCAGTGCGATCAGCGCGCCCAGGCCGACGCGCTGGCGACGCGTCCGCGGGGCCCGCCGAGGCCGCCGCGACGGTCGCTGATTGACCGGCCGGCGCGACGAAGTCCGCGATCGAGGGGTACCAGGGCGGGAGGGCACGCCGAGGATCGTAACCCAACCGCAATACGGCCAGAGCGCGCCTCCCGGGGTGCGAGCACCCCGGGAGGCGCCGAATCAGCTCACCGCAGCGCGCGGCTCCCGCGGGAGCCCCAACACCTTCTCGCCAACGATGTTGCGCTGGATCTGCGAGGTGCCTCCCCAGATGGTCTCCGACCTGCTGAAGAAGAAGGCCGTCATCATGGGGCTCACGGGGTAGTCGGGTCGCCGGTCCATCCGGGCAACACCGGGCCAGCCGTCCTCGGGACCCGTCGTCACGAGCATCGACTCGGCGCCGTAGATCTCGAGAGCGAGTTCCATCGCCGCCTTGTGCATCTCCGACCAGAACATCTTGTTCGTAGCGCCGAGCGCGATCGTGCCCAGGTCCCGCTTGCCGCGCAGGGTCGCCGTCAGGTTCCGGAGCCCGTTGATGCGGAGAATCTGGATCTTCGTGTAGTACCGGGCCAGGCCCTGCCGGATTCCCGGGTCGTCGATGCGGCCGTTCGCCTCGGCGGCGCGCACCATTCGCCGATACTCCTCTTCGAAGCGACGATGACCGGTCGTCGCCGACATGCCCCGCTCGAAGCCGAGCGTGTCGTTGGCGACCTTCCAGCCGTTGTTGAGCCCGCCGACGACGTTGTCCTTCGGGCACCGAGCGTTGTCGAAGAACACCTCGTTGAACTCCGCCGTGCCATCGGGCTGCACGATCGGGCGCACCTCGACCCCGGGCTGCTGCATCGGGACGAGCAGGTACGAGATGCCTGCCTGGATCTTCACGTCGGGGTCGGTGCGGGCCAGCACGAAGCAGTAGTCGGCGAACTGCGCCTGGGTCGTCCAGACCTTCTGGCCGTTGATGACCCACTCGTCGCCGTCGAGCACGGCCGAGGTCTTGAGCGATGCCAGATCGGACCCGGAATTCGGCTCGGAGAAGCCCTGGCACCACCGCATCGTCCCGTTGAGGATCTTCGGCAGGAAGTACTTCTTCTGCTCCTCGGTGCCGTTCATCAGGATCGTCGGACCGACCAGCGTGTCGCCGAAGAAGTCGGCGCGCATCGGCGCCTTCGCTCGAGCGAATTCCTCGGCGAGCACGACACCCTGGATCGTCGAGAGCCCCTTGCCGCCGTACTGGGTCGGCCACGTCGCGCAGATCCAGCCGCCGTCGAAGAGCTGCTGGGTCCAGTCCTCGTTGAACGCCTTCTTCTCATCCGCGGTCATCTCGAACCCCTCGTCGAACCAGCCGGCGGGCAGGTGGTCTTCGAGCCAGGTGCGGATCTCGGCCCGGAAGGCCTCGGCTTCGGCGGGGTAGGTCAGGTCCATGCCCCAATTCTTGACCGCGCGGTCAGTTTGGTCCAGTTCCATCGCGGCGTCGTCCTCTGCGAACCCCGCTCGCACCCGCTCCCCCACCCGCAAACGCGGTCCCAGGATCGGCAATCCAGGCTCAGCGGTGCAAATGTGCACCGCTGGGCCTGAATTCCGACGCAAGCGCGGCCCGGAGCGCGGCCACCACCTCGTCGCGTTCGGCGGTGAGTTGGTGGTGCGTCAGCCGAATCGTGCGAATGCCACGCGCAGTGGCCAGCACGTCGCGACGGCGATCCCGTTCGAACTGCGCACATCTGAGGTGGAACCGACGTCCGTCGAGCTCGACGATCAAGCGGGCGACCGGGAACCAGAAGTCGACGCGGGCGCGACCGCAGTCGAGCCAGTCGAAGCGCGCCTGAAGGATCGGCATCGGCAAACCTGTCTCACGCACCATCCGAAGGAAGCGGTCTTCCAACACCGAACCCGTGGGAGCGGACCTGTCGAGTGCCTCAAGAACCTGCCGCGTGCGGGCGATGCCCGACCTCCCGCACGCTGCACGAGCGGCGAAGACCGCCTCGATCCGCGAGAGGGTCGTGCGGCGTGTCAACACGGCGTCTTCCATCAGGCGCTGCAGGTGCCGGCCGATTCCACCTTGCCCAGATCAATGAGCGTCCGCTCCAGCGACGTGGTCCGCCACCCCCGACGACAGACCACGTCGTCATCGGGGAGGGCGCTCTGGTGAATCGTTGCGCCACGCAGCCGCGTGCGGCCACCCACGGAGACGACAAGGTCGAGCACCGAGAAGCCGTCGCTCAGGCCGTGCACCCAGGCCGCTGTCCGAAGGCCGATCGCAGCGCTGGGAACCGCGGCAAGCGCCGCGGTCACCCTGACCTCGGGCGACAGCGGCGTCGTCGCTCCTATGAAGACGCCCTCGTGGAGTCGCTGCCACTCCCCAGAGCGAACGAGGCGTGCGGCGGTGTTCGGCGTGACACCGACCCGCGATAGGTACTCCTGCGCGAACACCCCGTGGTGTTCGACCGCATACTTGGCGATCGCCTTGCGATCCATCGACGTGCTCCCGCGACATCGCGTCCGGCAGGAGGGGAAGGCTGGTGAGCGTACGAGCCACCGCCGACAGCGAGCCTCACTCTGCCAGCGACACGGCCGGCCGACGCGCCTCGCTCCGCCAGCGACACGGCCGGCCGACGCCCGACCGACGTGCCCGAACCTCCCCGCCACCCCGACGTGGCGCAATCCAGGCTCAGCGGTGCACATGTGCACCGCTGAGCCTGGATTGGACGGGGCCGACGCGCCACCCGACCGACGCGTAGCCGATCAGCGGGCCTTCGCCGCGAGGTCCGCGATGCTGGAGCCGTCGCCGGTCTCAACGGCCCGGACGATGCCGTCGGCATCGACGACAATCCAGGTGGGAAAGGACTCGATATCGAGCCTGTGGACCACCGACGAGTCGCCCGTGGCGCGGTCCTCCCCAACCGCGATCCCCCTCGCCCGAAGCTCGAAGATCGCTGCATCGTCGATCTGCTCGGGCACATCGGATCGAGTACCGGTGAAGATGACCACGACATCGACCCCGGCCGGCAGGTCGTCGGACGCCATCCGGGCAACCGACGCGGCACAGTGCGGACACCACCGAGCTCCGATCATGACGACCGTCGTCCGGCCGGACTGCCCGAGTTCGGCGAACCCGCCGACCCCCGTAAACGGCATCGGCCGTCCGACCGCCAGCTCGCCCGGCAGGTCGGACACCACGCGATCCGCGGGTGGCGCCGTCACCGGCGGCTGCTGCGAGTAGTCGAACGTCAGTCGTATGGCGCCAGGGCCGACCGCCGACACCTCCGCAGCAACAACCCGGTCTCCATCGAGTTCCAGCCGAGCCGAACCGATGCCGAGCGACGGGTCGCTCGATGTCGTCGGAGTGCTCGCTGCGGACGGGCGACACGCGCTGTCGCCCGTCAGGACGCCATCCGCCTCGACCGTCCAGCACGGGATCGCTTCGAGGGCGACCAGCATCTGCTCGGCACCCGACTCGACATCACCCGTGCCTATCGCCGACTTGATCCACTTCTCCTCGGCGGCGTTGCCGAGGTCGAGAGAGTAGAGGCTGTCGCCGACGACGAGCCGCTCGGCCTGGCCCGCCGACGTCCCCTCGGCCGAGCCGGTGGGTGTCCATCGGAACCAGGCGCTGCGATCCTCCGACGACGTCGTCGCCGACCAGCTCGACGCACGCAGCACCGCGAGCACCTCCCGAGCGCGGTCGGCGCCGGATCCCGATGCCGGCGCCGCTGTTCCTGCGCCCGGCTCGATGTCGATCGGACCCGACCTCGCCGCGCCCAGCCCGATCACGACCGCGACAGCGGCGGCCGCAGCCCCCGAGACGAGCGCTGTGTTGACCAGCCATCGCGGACGGCGACCGGCCCGCTCCGGTGCGCCGTTCGCATCGGCGCCCGATCCCACCTCCACCACGGCCGTTCCGTCGCGTACCCCCGCGGCATCCGATGCCACCGTCGCCGCAGCGCTGCGCCCATCGTGAGCGATACCCGTGGCGCCCGGGTTGTCGAGTTCCACCCCGCTCATCGAGGCGGCAGCCGCCCGCCGGAGCCGTTCGTTCAGATCGATCGTCATGCCACACCCTCCGTTGTCAGCACCCGATCGCCGAGTGCCACTTCCAATGCCGCCCGCCCGCGTTGCAGGTGGGCCTTCACCGATGACGCTGCGATCCCCATCGCCGCGGCACACCCGGCCACGTCGAGGTCGAGGAGGTGATGCAGCACCACCGCCTCACGCTGGCGGTTCGACAACCGCGCCAACGCGGCGACGAGCTCCGGATCCGTGCACGGGGGATCCTCATAGCTCGCGACGACGGGCACAGCAGCGGCCGACCGGGTCTGTTCCCGGCGCCACTGCGATCGGACGAGGTTCAGCGCCACGGTTCGCACCCAACCCGCAGGGTTGGAGCCCGGCTCGCCGAGCCGGTCCCATCGCTCGTAGGCACGACACATCGCCTCCTGAGCGACGTCGCGTGCCTGCTCGCGGTTGGAGACCATGGCCCAGCACAGCCGAAGCAACGGATCGTGCTCGCTGCGGAAGAACGCATCGAAGTCCATGCCGTTACAACGCCTGCCCGCCCGATCGCGACGACGCGGCGTGGACGATTTTCGGGCGACGGCCGATTAGGCGCCGGGGAATCGAAGCCATCCCGACGCGAACGGGAGGTTGCGAACCAACGTGAAGCACACCGCGAGCACCAGCAGCGCTCGACCCCATGCCGCCGAGCGACTCCGCAGGCGATCGAGCATCGCGACGCGGCCGGGGACGGCCCACCCCAACCAGAACGCCAGGACGATCGGCACCAGGGCCACCACGAAACCGTTGTAGCGCAGCGCCGCGCCGACATCGCCGCGCACCAGACGCGACGCCGCTCTGGTGCCACCGCAGAACGGGCACCACCAGCCGGTCGTCAGCCGGAACGGACACGGCGGCGACAGAGGCTGCTCGCGTGGATCGACAAGTGCAACCAGCGCAAGGCCGGCGCAGACACCGGCGGCGGCCGTCCACGGAGGTGCGAGCGGCCAGCGCCGACCGAACACCGTCGACGCGCCCGCGATGGGCGCCTCGCCACGGGGCACCGGGGCACGATCGAGGTGCTCGTCGGCATCGCACATCGACCGTCAGGCTAGCGACGGCGCCGGGTTATCCTTCGCGCCATGTCGAGCGCCACCGAAGGGACCGGTTCGCCCACGCCGCCGAAGCCGGAGCGATGGAGCGCGCAGTGGAAGGAGTTGAAGGCCGAGGTCATCGACTTCGGCGTGTGCACCGGCTGCGCCGGCTGCGTCATCAGCTGCCCCCACGACGTGATCGGCTACGACCACCGATCCGGCGGGTACCGACCGTTCCACCTGGAGGACGAACTCGGCGCCGACAACTGCGTGCACGGCGAGAAGGGGTGCACCACCTGCACGCGGGCGTGCCCCCGATTCCGACTCTGGGAGCATCAGGCCAACGAGCACCTCTTCGCCCGCGACCGACACGACGACGAGGTTGCCGGGGTCTACTCCGACATCCTTCTGACCCGGGCCTCCGACGAGATGGTCAACCGGATGGGCCAGGACGGCGGCTTGGTGTCCGCGATCCTGCTGTGGGCGCTCGAACACGACTACATCGACGGCGCACTCGTGTCGTTCCTCGAGAACAACGACGCGAGCACGTGGACGCCCGTGCCGGGGGTGGCGACCAACCGCGATGAGGTTCTGGCATCGGCCGGGAGCCGCTACACCTACTCGGCCAACACGCTGGCCTTCGACGAGGCCCGCGAACGTGGCCTGTCGCGCCTGGCGCTCGTCGGCACGAGCTGCCAGTCGTCGGTGCCTCCCGTGATGTGGTCGCGCAAGATCGGGAAGGTCTCCAAGCCGATCGTGTTCAACATCGGACTGCTCTGTTCGAAGACCTTCGACGATGCGATGTTCGAGGAGCTGTTCGAGGCGAAGTACGGGCTGGCCCGCCGCGACATCGTGAAGATGAACATCAAGGGTGTCTTCCAAGTGTGGATGCGCGACGGCACCTACCGCGAGATCCCGCTCAAGGAATGCCACGCGTGGACGCGCGACGGCTGCACCCACTGCCCCGACTTCGCCGCGGAACACGCCGACATCTCCACTGGTGGCATCGGCAAGGACAACGACTGGACGCTCACGCTGGTGCGCACCGAACTCGGCCGCGAGATCATCTCGCGCATGGTGGCCGACGGGTCGATCATCTCGCGGCCGGGCGACAGCGATCCGGCAGCGATCGCCCTGATGCGCAAGCTGGCCGAGAAGTCGAGGGCGCGCTGGCCGCTGGACGGCGAGCCGAGCGTGCGGGTCGGTCTGCCCGTTCCGACTCGCCGGGGCTGAGCGCCCGCTCGCACGGCCGAGGCGATGCACGGGCCGCCGGGACACCGTTCGCCGGAGCCCTTCAAGCCATCGTTCCATCCGAACCCCCGGACACGGTCGCGTTGCCGGAGGCGCAGGCCGCCCGGACATCGCTCGGCGCTCGGCGCTCGGCCGCTCAGGATGGCCGCGTCGTGGGGGGCGAGCATCGGCGCCGGGGGCAACCGCCGGTTCTCCACAGATCAATCGCGGAGAAGACCGGTCAACAGAGCACCAAGCTTCTCCACAGATCAACCGTGGAGACCCGCCCACCACGCAGCAACCTTCTCCACAGATCAATCGCGGAGAAGACTGGTCGGCCGAGCACCACGCTTGTCCACAAGTCAACCGTGGAGACCGGACACCGGCCCACCGACCACCGACCACCGACCGGCGTCGGCCTCGACGCCGTTTCCACGTTGACGAGTGGGCCACATCCGATGATGTGCGAACGGGCGCCCACGTCGCACCGATCTCGCGGGTCTCCGTTACGGAGCGACCGGGCCGCTGGCGTTGCAGGACTCAATGGCCTTGGTCAGCTGCTTCGGCGGGGTGGGCGGGGCATCCCCGGGCTCGGCGTCGGCCTGCTCGTTCTCGTAGGCGACCAGGTCGTCCCACGGCAGGCGGAACTTGTTGACGATGGCGTCGTAGATGCACTCGCACGTGTCGGTCGACTCGATGCGGATCGTCGTTGTGGTCCCCTTCGATGCCCGCACCTCCGTGGAGCAGGACGCAACGAAGTTTTTCTTGGCCAGAGCTCCGTAGTCGGTCGGATTCGGGTTGCCGTAACAACCACCGGCCCCCACGCCGATCGCAGCGAGCAGGGACACGAGGGCGACACGGCGGCGGTGAGATGACACGAACGAACTCCGGCGACTCGGGGGATCCCCAACGCTAGCGGTCACCCCCCGACCCGGCGCCAATGGCCCGCTCGGTATCGGCCGAACTCCCGGCCGCCACGGCGACCTGCATCCAGCGGGAACGTTGTGGGCGCTCCGCGTGTTGCACCCCGGCGATGACCGAGAACGCCGCCGCGACCCCAGAGCCCGCGACCGACAACGCCGCCGCGACCGCAACCCCGGAGACCGCGACCGCGACGACCGTCCTCTTCGTTCGTCACGGCCGCACCGCAACCACCGGCTCGGTGCTACCGGGGCGGGCGCCCGGCCTCCACCTCTCCGACGACGGCCGGGCCGACGCTGCCGGTGCGGCGGCTCGACTGGCCGAGGTATCGGGCGTCGCGGCGGTCGTCACCTCACCGCTGGAGCGAACGATGGAGACCGCCGCCCCCATCGCCGCGGCGCTCGGGCTCGAGGTCACGGCCGAGCCCGGCCTGCTCGAATGCGACTTCGGCGAATGGACCGGACGGTCGTTGGCCGAGCTCCGCGCGCTGCCCCAGTGGTCGACCGTGCAGCACACGCCGTCGCGGCACCGATTCCCTTGCGGCGAGTCCTTCGTGGAGATGTCGGCCCGGATCGTGGCGACCGTCGATCGGCTCGTCGCCGAGCATCCGGGGCAACGAATCGTGTGCGTCTCGCACGCCGACCCGATCAAGGCCCTCCTCGCCCACGCGGCGGGCACACATCTCGATCATCTCCAACGCCTTGTCGTCTCGCCGTGCTCGATCTCGGTCGTGCACTACGGTCCGGCCGCGCCCGCAGTCCTCACCATCAACTCCGCGGGCACCGGTCTCGGATCGCTGACCCTGTCGTAGCCACCTTCACCACGTACCACTGCCCCTCATGTCCAGCTCCTTCGACTTCGACCAACTCCAGAGCTTCTCGGCCGGGACGATCGGCCCGCCCGGCCAACGCGTGTTCTTCCTCCAGGCCGCGAGCACCGGCGAGATCGTGTCGCTTCGGCTCGAGAAGCAGCTCGTCGCCGCGCTTGCGGACGCGTTCGAGGTGGCGATCGCGAACTACGACGTCATCGAGGGCGACGGCCGAGGCAACGAGACGATGGAGCCGCTGCAGATGCCCGTCGTTGCCGAGTGGGTGGTCGGCGGGCTCGGCGTGGCGTACGACCCCGCCGAGCGAAAGATCGTGGTCATGGCCGAGGAACTGACCGACGCCGACGATCCGGCGAAAGCCCGCTTCTGCCTCGACCGACGCCTGTTGATCGCGTTCACCCATGGCGCTCGCGCCGTGCTCGACGCCGGTCGGCCGACCTGCCCGCTGTGCGATCGGCCGGTCGATCCCGACGGCCACTTCTGTCCACGGATGAACTGAGCGGCCCGTGAGCGACTCCGAGCACGTGACCGTTGAGCTCGACGCGACCGTCGAGGTCGATGACCCGACGGCAGAAGGGCTGCTCGACCGCGGCGAGATCGAGGTGCTCGGGCGCATGCCGTGGAGCTCCAACGGCACCTACCTCGTCACCGTCAGCGACGGCGACGCGCGAGCCCAGGCGATCTACAAGCCAGAGGCGCACGAACGGCCGCTCTGGGACTTCCCCGCAGGTCTGTGGCGTCGCGAGGTCGCGACCTATCGCACCGCGACCGCGCTCGGATGGCCGGTGGTGCCGCCGACCGTGGCGCGGTCGGGGCCGTTCGGGCCGGGCTCGGTGCAGTTTTTCGTGCCCTCGCACTTCGAGGAGCACTACTTCACGATCCGCGCCGACGCGAAGCACCGCACGGATCTTCACCGGCTGTGCGTGCTCGACGTGATCGTCAACAACACCGACCGCAAGGGCGGGCACGTGCTCCTTTCGCACACCGGGAGCGTCTGGGGCATCGACCACGGGCTGAGCTTCCACGAGGAGTTCAAGCTGCGCACCGTCATGTGGGACGACGCCGGCGAACCGATCGACGCGCCGCTCCTCGACGACGTCGACCGCAACATCGATGCGGCGATCGACGCGATCGGCGAGTTGCTGACGCCCGTTGAGATCGAGGCGGCACACCGCCGGGCTCTCGCGGTGCGGACAACGGGGTTGTTCCCGCGCGATCCAACGGGCCAACGGTATCCCTGGCCCCTCGTGTGAGGACGGGTGGGTTCGGTCGGCGAGCTGCTCCGGCCAGGCAGCGGAGCTCGATGTGAGCGAACCCGGTGCGGCCACTCCCTCCAGCGGTCGCACCGGGTCCACACGATGTCGATCTCGGCGGTCGGCAGCGAGGGGAGGTGCTGTCATGACGTCGAGAGCAACGAAGGTCGAGGCATCACCTGACCCGTGTGAAAAGTAGGCCGATCGACACGCTGAGTGAATGGGCAATTCCTCCCGTGAACGTCGCTCACACCCGTGAATCGGGCGCGAAACGATCAACCGCACGGCGGCGCACGCCGATGCACGGATGATCCGTCCGCACCGAACCCACCGGAGTCAGCAATGCCCGAGCGCCACGACCAGAGGCCGAACCCCGGCGGTGCCGAACCGGCGATGACCGACTCGGCGGCGCCGATCAGCGTCGACCTCCTGCGGTCGGGCGCGCTCGCCGCGCTCGCTGCCGAGAGCCAGCGGCCGTCATCGGGCGCAACACCCGTTGCGGAGCCAACCCCAGGCGGCTCGAAGGGGTGGCACAAGCCTGCGATCGCCGCAGCGGTGCTCGTCGCGGTGGCCACCGCCGGCATCGCGACCATCGGAGGCGGCGACTCAACCGCGCCGACCTCATCGAGCTCGGCCGCACCCCGCACCGTCGATGACTCTGTTGCGAGCAGCGTCGCGGCCGCCACGACGAGCGTTCCCGGCTCGGGCTCAGCGCCGAGCACCGCCGCGGAAACACTGCCGGCCGCGGCGCCGGCCACCCCGTCGAGCAGCGTCCCCACCAACACCCCGGCGGGCCAGGTCGCTCCGGCGCACCGGGCCGTCTATCGCGGCGGCAAGCTGTATATGGAGGGCACCGTGCCGAGCCAGGCCGTCGCCGACGCCTACATCGCGAAGGCCGCAGCGGTGCTCGGCGCCGACAACGTGGTCGACAACTACCGCATCGACCCCTCGGTGCCGGAGTCGAACGACGGCACGGTCTACGTGGACGAGCCGTTCCTCTTCGACAGCGGATCCGCCGAGATCAACCCGGCGTACTCGTCGGTCCTCAACCTCGGCATCGCGGCGCTCAACCTCAATCCGGCGGCCCGGATGGTGGTCACCGGGTACACCGACAACGAGGGGGACCCGACGAAGAACGTCGAGCTCTCGCGGACCCGAGCGCAGGCCGTCGTCGACTACATGGTCGCGACGGGCGGTCTCGCCGCTTCCCGCTTCGACGCGATCGGCGCCGGCGATTCGAACCCGGTGGGCGACAACTCGACGGAGGCCGGGCGGCAGGCGAACCGCCGTATCGACGTCAAACTCGTGAATCTGCTCGGCTGAGCCACCGAACGGTGGCGGCCGCGACGCACGCTTCCCCGAATGCGACGATGGCCCCCACCGTCCGGTGGGGGCCATCGTAGTGAACGCGCGACAACTCAGCGTGACTGAAGCGATCAGCGTGACTGAAGCGCCTCGAGCAGCTTCGGCAACACCTTGTGCACGTCGCCGACGATGCCCAGGTCGGCGACCGAGAAGATCGGCGCCTCGGGATCCTTGTTGACGGCGATGATGTGCTTCGAGCCCTTCATGCCGACGAGGTGCTGGGTTGCACCCGAGATGCCGGCGGCGATGTAGACGGTCGGCTTCACGACCTTGCCCGTCTGCCCCACCTGGTACGAGTAGGGCACCCAACCGGCGTCGACGATGGCACGCGAGGCGCCGGGCGCACCGCCGAGAGCCTTCGCCAGATCCTCGATGAGCTGGTAGTTCGCCGAGTCGCCCAGGCCGCGACCGCCGGCAACCACGACGGCCGCCTCGTCGAGCTGCGGGCCGGACTTCTCTTCGACGTGGCGGTTGACGATCTTCGCCGCGCCCGCGGCGCCGGTGTCGCCGACTGCCAGCGCCTCGACCGCAGCAGCGGCTCCGCCCGACTCCTCCGCGGCGAACGACTTCGGCCGGATCAGGAAGATGGCCGGCTTCGCGCTCGTGAACTTGGTGAGCACGTTCTGCGTGCCGCCGAAGATCGGCTCGACGCCTACGAGGGCGCCGTCGCGCTCGACCAGGTCGACCACGTTGGTGATGACCGGGGCATCGAGCTTCACCGACAGGCGGCCCGCCACATCGCGGCCGTCCTGGGTGGTGCCGAGGAAGATGGCGTCGGGGGCGTTGCCGCCGCCGATGGCCGCCGCGAGCGCCGTGGCGAGCGACACGCCGGCGAGCGAACCGCCGAGGTCGCCGGTTGCGTACACCTTTGACGCACCGTGGGCGCCAAGCGTCGCAGCGATGCCGGAAGCGTCGCCGCCGTACACGCACTCGACGGTGTCGGCGAGCTCACGCGCCTTGGCGAGCAGCTCGAGGGTGATGGTGGCGACGTTGCCGCCGGTGGCCTCCGCGAGGACCCAGATCTTGGAAACTCCCATGGCTGACTCCTCAGATGATCTTCAGATCGGACAAGAACCCGACGACGCGGTTGAACGCTTCGCCGTCGTCCTCGATGACTTCGCCGGCCTGGCGGGCCTCGGCCTGGGCGACCTCGATGATCTCCTGGCCGGCACCGGCCCAACCCACGTTGGCGGCATCGAGCCCGAGGTCGGCGACCGTGACCTGATCGACCGGCTTCGACTTGGCGGCCATGATGCCCTTGAAGGACGGGTAGCGAGGCTCCACGACGCCGGCGGTCACCGAGACCAGCGCCGGCAGCGGGCACGTGACCTCGTCGTACCCGGCCTCGGTCTGGCGGTCGACCTTGACGGTCGTGCCGTCGATCGTCACGGCCTTGGCGAAGGTCACCGAAGGAAGCCCGAGAACCTCGGCGATCTGCTCCGGCACCGTGCCGGTGTAGCCGTCGGACGACTCGGTCGCAGCGAGGATCAGGTCGTAGGACCCGGCACGCTCGATCGCCTTGGCCAGAACCTTGGCGGTGGTGAGGGCGTCGGAACCCTTCAACGCGTCATCGCTCACGAGGACGGCCTTGGCGGCGCCCATGGCGAGCGCGGTGCGCAGACCGGACACCTCGCCGTTCGGCGCCATCGAGACGAGCGTGACCTCACCCGAATCACCGGCGAGCTGCAACGCCATCTCGACGCCGTAGCTGTCGGACTCGTCGAGAATCAGCTTGCCGTCTCGCTTGAGGGTCTTGGACTCTGGATCCAGCGCACCCGGGTCGGCCGGGTCCGGGATCTGCTTGACACAGACAACGACGTTCATGGCGTTCAAGTCTGCCAATACCTACCCGCCGGTAACAAACCGGTCGTGGCGTAACGTCCCGGGATGCGCGTCCTGCTGGTCGTCAACGCCGCGGCGTCCTCCGTGACCGCCCGTCGGCAGGTCGTGATCCACCGTCTCATCCGCGCCGATCACGACGTGGACATGGTCGAGACGAGCCGCCGAGGCCATGCCACTCACCTCGCCCTCGACGCTGCGGGGAGGGGCGTCGACGTGGTCATGGTGCTCGGGGGCGACGGCACGCTGAACGAGGTCGCCAACGGGCTCGTCGGGAGCGATTGTGCCCTCGCCGCCCTGCCCGGCGGCTCGACGAACGTGTTCGCGCGCACGCTCGGGCTCAGCGACGACCCGGTCGAGGCCGCCATCGTCAATCTCGAGGCAATGGCGGCGGGAACGATCCGCCCGGTCGGGCTGGGCTCGGTGAACGGCCGGTACTTCCTCTTTCACACCGGGGTCGGATGGGACGCCCGCCTGGTGCGCCAGGTCGAGCGACACGGCGAACTCAAGCGGTACGCGAGCCATCCGCTGTTCATCTGGTCGGGCATCCGCACCTGGTTCCGGCTCTACGACCGCACGCGCCCGCACTTTCGGGTGCGGTACGGCGAGGAGACCGTGGAGGACGGCTACTTCACCGTCGTGCTCAACACCAACCCGTACACCTACGTGGGATCGCGCCCCTTCGACCTGTCGCCCCACGCATCGCTCGACCGACCGTTCGCCGTCGTCACGATCACCCGCATGGATACCGCGCCGTTCCTCCGGCTGATGTTCGACACCCTGCGGTCCTCGGACGCCACGCAGCGAAGCGCGATCGTCGACTACCGAGCGGATGTGTCGAGCCTGCGGATCGAGGCCTTCGATACCGTGCCATTCCAGGTGGACGGCGACGATCTCGGCGACGGCACGACGTTCGACTTCCAGCATCACCCCGACGCGATCCGGCTCGTGCTCCCCGCCACCGCGTCGTTCGGTTGACCGTCGACCCCACCGTGTGATTGCGTGGCCGTGAAGGTCACGTGGGGAAGTCGGTTGGAATCCGACGCTGTCCCGCAACCGTGGGTGCATCCGCCAGCCAGGCGGCCGAGCACGAGCCGGATCACCACCACCCTTCGCTCCCACCTCATAACAACCGTCGTGGAATGCGGTTCCCGGAGCTCGTCGGACCCCCGATGTCGCACCCTCCGTCTTCTGCGGCTCGACCGAAAGGTACCGACATGGTCCTCAGGCGAGTCGCGATCGCCCTCGTGATGATCGCAACCTTCACCCCCGCCCTCACGTCCGGCCCCGCCGGCGCGGCGGACCCAACCCCCCTCACCGACACGGCACCCGTGGGTGCCGTCGGCGCCACCGCATGGATCGCCGGCACCATCGGGCCCGACGGCGCCGTGATGCGCTCCAATGACACCGCCGATCCCAGCGCGACGGTCAACGCCGTGCTCGCCTTCGCCGCGACCGGCACCCACGCCGATCTGGCCGACGACGCACTCGGCTGGCTCGCCACACACATCGACGACGTCGCCCAGTCCGGTGGCGCGGATCGACCCGGCGCCCTGGCACAGCTCATCCTCGCCGTCGTGGCCGGCGGCGGCGACGCCCGCCACTTCGGCGGCACGGCCGCGGCGAACGACCTGATCGGCCGCCTCCAGGCCACGCGCACCGAGGTCGGCGCCGACGCAGGGCTCTACGGCGACCCCGATCCCTACAGCTCGGCGTACACCCAGGGACTCGCGCTCGCAGCGCTCGCCGCAGCCGACATCGCCGACCCGCTCGCCGCGGGCTGGCTGATCGACCGGCAGTGCGCCGACGGAAGCTGGATGCCCTACCGCGACGCGGCAACCGTGGACTGCCCGCCCTTCGACTGGGACACGTTCATCGGCGCCGATTCCAACACGACCGCCGTCGCGGCGATGGGGCTCTCGGCTCAGGGCGCTGAGCCCGATCACGACGTCACGGCGTGGTTCGCCCAGACCCGCTCGACGACCGGTGGATGGTCGTTCGTCGCCGCGCCCGACGCGCAGGACGACCCGAACTCGACCGCGCTGGCGATCAGCGCGCTGCTGGCGCTCGGCCAGAACCCCGACACCACGGGCGCCGGTGGCGCCGCGGTCACCCCGGCGGCGCGACTGCTGTCGTTCCAGCTCGGCTGCGATGCCGGCGACGGCGACCGAGGGGCGTTCTGGTTCCCCGGCAGCTTCGATCCGAGCCCCATGAGCACCGGCCAGGCGGCGCTCGCACTCGCCGGCTCCGCCCTGCCGGTGACCGTGCGGTCGGCGCCGTTGTCGACCGTCGATCCGTGTGCACCGACGACCACGACCACGACGCCGGCCACCTCGACCACCGTCACCACGACGGCGACGACCACGACAACGACCACCACGACCGCGGCGACCACGACAACGACGACCGCGGCGGTCAAGGGCACGACGGCGACGAGAGCAGCGAGCGCCACGGCCTCGTCGTCGCGGGCGAACTACGCCGGATGAGCCGGCGCTCCGCCGGCCTGGCGGGATTGGCTCTCGCCGGAGCGCTGCTGGGCATGCCCGCGCAAGCGGCCGCCGCGTCGGACGCGTCCGCGTGCGGCCCCGCTCGAGCGGGCCAGGTTCGCGTGGCGTTGGTCGTCGACAACGGCGACCTCGCCGGAGCGCCCGCGCCCGGCGTCTCCTGCGTGTCGGTCCCGTCCGGCTCGACGGGCTGGGACGTGCTGGAGGCCCACGCCCGAGCGACCGGACTCCCGGGCCCGCGGTCGGAATCCTCCGGGTTGTTGTGCGGCATCGGCGGCCTTCCGGCGGAGGGCTGCACCGACGCGGTCGGCACCGCCTACCGCTACTGGTCGTACTGGTGGGCGCGTCCCGACAGCGCCTGGCGCTACGCAACCGCCGGGCCCGACACCCACCGGGTGCACGACGGCGACGTGGAGGGATGGCGTTTCGTCACCGGACGCGGGACGAGCACCGACCTCGCTCCGAGGATCGCGCCACCCGACGCCGCCGCTCCCTGCGCCCCACCGGCACAGCAGCCGACGACCGCGCCGACCACCGCGGCGCCGGCACCGTCCTCTGGTGGATCCGCGACCCAGCGGAGCGGCGATCCCGCATCGGCGGGCGCCGGGGCTCCGGCCCCGGCGGTGCCCGACCCCGGCGGCGGTCCCACCGGCATCGACCCGGCGACGGGCGCTCCGCAGTCACCCGCCGACGGAGCGACCGGCTCGCCAAGCGCTCCGGCCGGGGCTTCCGGCGCGACCGGAGCCACGGGGTCGGCGGTCAGCGCTGCAGGAGCGGCGACGGCGTCGTCCGACCGCAGGGCCGGCCGCTCCGCGAAGGGACCTGGCGGACCGAGCGGATCGGGCGCCCCTCGGTCAACCGCCTCGCAGCCGAGCGATCGCGACGGCAGCGGCAGCGGCGGTGCGGCCGTCGCGGCAGTGGTGGCCGTCGCCGCGGTCGTGCTGGCGTCCATTCAGGCCCGTCGGCGGCGACTCCACCGGTGAGCCCGCCGCCGACCACCGGACGCACCCGTTCCGTCCATGCGCTCGCCTGGTGGGGATGGGCGGTGGCGATCGCATTCGTCGCGCTGTCCAGCACGAACCTCGTGGCGCTCGCGGCGACGGCCGCTGCGATTGCGCTGGTACTGGCAACGTGTGCGGTCGACTCCCCCACGGCCCGCGCCGCGACGGTCTTTCTGCGCTTCGGCCTCGGCATCGTCGCGATACGGGTCGCACTCGGCGTGCTGCTCGGCAGCAAACCGGGCGGTCACGTGCTCGTTCGGCTCCCGTCGGCAACCCTGCCGGGCTGGGCCGCCGGCATCTCGGTCGGCGGGCCCGTCTCGGTGGAGGTCCTGGTCGACGCGTTGGCGCAGGGCGCCCAACTCGGGGTCGCGCTGGTGGCGCTCGGCGCGGTCAACGCGCTCTGCAGCCCGTACCGACTGCTGCGCCTGGTCCCCGCGCCGCTCTACGAGTTGGGGGTCGCGGCAACCGTCGCCGTGTCGAGCGCGCCGAACGCGGTGGTGGCACTCGATCGGATCCGCACGGCTCGGCGTTTGCGCGGTCGCCCGACTCGGGGCCCGCGCGCGCTTCGCCACCTCGCGCTCCCGATGCTCGAGGGCGCACTCGACCGCTCGGTCGAACTGGCGGCCTCGATGGACGTGCGCGGATTCGGCCGGACCGACACCGACGAGTCGCGCCGGCGCCGGACCCACGCTGCGATGGCGCTCGGCATCGTCGCCGCGTCCATTGCCGTGTACGGCGCCGCGGTACCGGGTCCACCCCGTTGGATCGCGCTTGTGGCGACCGCCGCGAGCGCCGTCTCGTTCGCGACCGCGCTGCGGGCCGGGTCGACCCACACCCGCCGGAGCCGGTACCGGCCCGAGCGGTGGGACCGGCGCGCCTCGGTCATCGCGCTCGGCGCGGCCGCAGCGATCGTCGGCACGGTTGCGACCGCCGCCTGGGCGCCCCTCGCGACGGCACCACCGGTGCGACCGCTCGGGATTCCGGCGGTGCCGTGGGGATGGCTCGTGACCCTGCTCGGGCTCTACCTGCCCGCCGTGGTCGCCAGCCCAGTGGCGGTCGAGGCCGACGTGGCGGCGCGGACATGACCGCGCCGCTCGAGTTCCGAGGCGTGAGCGTCGCCTACGAGGGCAGCGACCGGCCTGCGTTGTCGCAGGTCGATCTGCTCGTCGACGAGGGCGAGTTCGTGCTCGTCGCCGGCGAGACCGGTTCGGGCAAGTCGACCCTGCTGCGCGCCGCGTGCGGACTCGTCCCCCACTTCACGGGCGGCACGCTCGCGGGGCGGGTCGTCGTTGCCGGACGCGACACCGCGACGCATCGGCCTCGCGACCTGGCCGACGCGATCGGCTATGTCGGCCAGAACCCGGCCGCCACGTTCGTCGCCGACATCGTCGAGGACGAACTTGCCTACACCATGGAGAACCTCGGGATTGCGCCCGACGTAATGCGTCGACGCGTCGAGGAGACCCTCGACCTCCTCGGCATCGCGGAGCTGCGCGACCGGCCCCTTGCGACACTGTCGGGGGGTCAGCAGCAGCGGGTTGCGATCGCTGCGGTGCTCACCGCGGCGCCGCGCCTGCTGGTGCTGGACGAACCGACATCGGCCCTCGACCCAGTCGCCGCCGAGGACGTGCTGTCGAGCCTCGCGCGCCTGGTCCACGACGTGGCCATGACCATCGTGGTCGCCGAGCATCGGCTGGAGCGGATCGTGCATCTGGTCGACCGGGTGGTGCTCCTCGACCGTTCCGGCCGCATCGAGACCGGACCGCCCGCCGAGGTGTTTCGCACCGCCACGATCGGCCCGCCCGTCGTGCGACTCGGGCGCGCGCTCGGCTGGGATCCGCTGCCCCTGTCGGTGCGCGACGCGCGACGATCGGCAGCCGACCTGCGAACGCGGCTCGCGACCGCCGGCGTTCCCACGCACCGCGCTGCCGGCAACGCCGCGGCATCGCTGCGCCGGGTGACGTTTCGATACGGCGGGGTGACGGCGCTCGACGGCGTCGACCTCGACATCGCCTCGGGCCAGATCGCCGCGGTGATGGGGCGCAACGGAGCGGGGAAGTCGACGCTGCTCCACCTGCTCGCCGGGGCGATCGAGGCGCGCACCGGGTCGGTGACCGTCGGCGGAGCGGACCCGCGCCGCCTGAGCGGACGCGAGCTCATCGCTCGCGTCGGCCTGGTCCCGCAGGACCCGGGCCTGCTGCTCTACGCCGACCGGGTCGACACCGAGTGCGCGCTGGCCGACCGCGAGGGCGGGCTCGCGTCCGGCACCACCGCCGAGGTGCTGCGCGAACTCGCCCCCGACCTGCCCGCCGACCGTCACCCGCGTGACCTCTCCGAGGGCCAGCGGCTCCTCCTCGCGCTCGCTGTGGTGCTCGCGCATCGCCCGCCCCTGGTGCTGCTCGACGAGCCGACCCGGGGCCTCGACCCCCACGCCAAGGAGCGACTCGCAGCGGCACTCGGGCACCTCGCCGACGACGGCGCCGCCGTGGTGCTGGCCACGCACGATGTGGAGCTCGCCGCGGCGCTCGTGGACCGCGTGATCGTGCTCGCGGACGGCGACGTGATCACCGACGGCGACGCACGCTCGGTGCTGTGCCACTCCCCGACGCTCGCGCCGCAGGTCGCACGCATCCTCGCCCCGCTCGAGCTCCTGACCGTGGAGGACGTCGCAGCCGCTCTCCACGAGGTCGGCTGATGCGGCCGACCGCGACGCCCTCCGCGCCCTCCGCGCCCTCCGCGCCCTCCGCGCCGACACGCCACACCCGCCGGGGCGCGGCGCTCGTGATCGCCGGGTCGCTGCTGGGGCTGGGAGCCTTCCTCTGGCCGCTGTGGAGCCGCCCGTCGGGGACCGTCGACGCCGCGCACCTCGGCGACGCCCCGTGGCTGCTCGCGATCCTCACCCCGCTGTTGCTCGCGACCGCGGCCGCCGAGGTGGGCCGAGGCGCCCTCGATGCCAAGGGTGTCGCCGCGCTCGGCGTGCTGGCCGCCGCCGGTTCGGCGCTGCGGCTGCCGACCGGCGGCATCGCCGGAACCGAGATGGTCTTCTTCCTGTTGCTCCCGGCGGCCCGCGTGTTCGGCGTGGCCTTCGGCTATCTCCTCGGGGCGATCACGATCTTCGCTTCGGCCATCCTCACGGGAGGGCTCGGCCCGTGGCTCCCGTTCCAGATGCTCGGCGCCGCCTGGATCGGGGCGGGCGCCGGACTGCTCCCCAAGGCGACGGGCCGTGCCGAACCGGTGCTACTCGCCGCCTACGGGGCGGTCGCATCGCTCGCCTACGGGGCGCTGCTGAACTTGTGGTTCTGGCCGTTCGTGGCCGGCGACGGCACCGCGGTGTCGTTCGTGCCCGGCGACGCCGTGGTCGCGAATCTGCGCAGGTTCTGGGGCTTCCACCTCGCCACGTCGCTGGGATGGGATGTGGTCCGCGCTGCGACCACCGTCGTGCTGTGCATGTCGCTCGGGCGGCCGGTGATCGGTGCGCTCACCCGGGTCCGACGTCGCGCCGCCTTCGGCGCGATCGCCACCTTCGAGCCGTAGCCGCGCGTTCCCTCAGCTCAAGGCGAGCCGGGCGGCCGCCGGGCGGTTGGTGATGATCGCGTCGACGCCCCACGACGCCAGCTCTCGGATGCGTTCGGGGTCGTCGACGGTCCAGACATTCACCTCGATGCCGACGGCGTGGGCCCGCTCGACCACGTCGCGGTCGACCGTCGGATGCCACGGATGGATCGCTCGGTGTCCCTCGTCCACCGCAGCGGCAATGGCATCGATGGGCTGGGCAGGGCTCACCACCAGGTAGCCGGTATCGAGCATCGGCTCGCATCGCCGGACCGCACCGATGGTGGCCAGGTCGAAACACGACACCAGCACCTCAGCGGCGCGCCCCGCGGCGGCGATCGCCTCGACGGTCCGTCGGGCCAGGTCGCCCGTCGGGTCGAATCCGGCCTCGTCGGGCGAGTTCTTGATCTCGACGTTGACCGTCATAGCGGCACATGCGTCGAGCGCGTCGCTCAGGTGGGCGACCGAGTCCGGAAGGTCGGCGCTGCGGGTGTGCCAGATCGCTCGGCCGTCACCGAGAACCGGGTCGTGGTGCACCACGAGCGCTCCGTCGCACGTCTGGCGGACGTCGAGTTCGACCCCATCCGCGCCCTGGTCGGAGGCGCCGCGGAAGGCCGCGATCGTGTTCTCCGGGAAGTCGGCGGACGCGCCGCGATGGCCGATGATCAAGGTCATGTCGAATCCTCTGAACTTTTCCTTTACACGCCGGTAACCGGGGGCTACCTTCACCTTGTTCCGAAATTCACAAGCCTCGCGGGCTGCCGTCTCGCAAGCGTGGATCGCGAACCCTGATCGTTGCATCCCTCGACCCTTGCCTGCACCATCGGAGGAATCGTGGCCCTGACCCTGAGCCGCCCATTGACCCTTGCAAACGACGACTGGCGGGCAACCGCCGCCTGTCAGGACACCGATCCGGACCTGTTCTTCCCGGTCGGCACCACCGGTCCGGCGATCGAACAGATCGACAACGCCAAGGCTGTCTGCGGGACCTGTGACGCCAAGACGCCGTGCCTCGAGTTCGCGATGATGACGAACCAGGACTCGGGCGTGTGGGGTGGCACCTCCGAGGAGGAGCGCCGCAAGCTCCGCCGTGCGTGGCTCGCCGCGCAGCGCCGCAGCGCCTGACCGGCGCCGCCGCACCTCGAGCGAACCGAACGTCCCGCTCCCTCACCAGTCGGCTGGTCCGCCAGTCGGCACGCGAACCTCGATACGGGTTCCTGGTCGTGGTAGCGGGGCGCTTCCGCGCCCGATCTCGATCGTGCCACGCAATTCGGTGGTAACGAGCGTGTCGACGATGGTCAGGCCCAGCGACGACGGCGATCCGACCTCGAGCGCGTCGGGAACGCCGACGCCGTTATCGACCATCGTGATGCACACGCCGTGGTCGTCACGACGGAGCGCCACGACGACCTCGGCCCCCTGATCCGCGAGCGCGACCGACTCCGGGTAGGCGTGTTCCACGACGTTCTGCAACAACTCGGTCACGACCAGCGCCAGCGGCGTCGCGATGGCCGAGGGCACCACGCCGACGTCGCCGTCGATGCGGAACCGGACGGGCCGATCGGGCGAGACGAGGCCCTCCTCGACCATTCGCACGAGCGGACGGATCACATCGCGGAACGGAACATCGTCGCCGACCTCGCGCGACAGCGTCTCGTGCACCAGAGCGATCGATCGGATGCGGCGAACCGACTCCTCGATCGCGGCGATCGCGCTGGGTTCGCGCAACCTTCGCCCCTGGAGGCGGAGCAGCGAGGAGATCGTCTGCAGGTTGTTCTTCACCCGGTGGTGGATCTCGCGGATCGTCGCGTCCTTCGACACCAACAGCCGATCGCGCTCGCGCAGGTCCGAGACGTCGCGCACCAGCAGCACGGCGCCATCGATCCCCTCGGGTCCCGCCAGCGGCATCGCCCGTAACGACAGCGCCACACCGTCGACACCCTCGACATCGCCCACCCCCGGTGCACCGTCGGCGAGGGCCCTGCTCAGCACGTCGCTGCCGAGGCCCGCCGCGTCGAGCGCACGCCCCAACAGGTTGGCGTCGGCACCGAGCCGCAGCATCGCGGACGTCGCGTTCGGCGACGCGTACACGACCGCGCCTCGCGCATCGGTCACGATGACGCCGTCGCCCACCGTCGGCATCGTCGTCAGCCGGCGAACCTCGTGCTCGTACGGGAACGTGCCGCTCTCGATCATCGCGGCGAACCGATCGAAGACCGACAGGTACGTGCGCTCCAGTTCACCCGGATGCGGCCGTGAACCCGACACGTACTCGCGGGCGAGCACCGCGACAACGTCGTCGCGGTGACGCACGGGGATGGCCGCGACCCGGATGCGCTCCGCGAGCCACGCCGAGTCGATCTCGCCCGCGGTGGCGCGGCCGCTGCGCAGCGCCTCGGCCACCAGCGGACGCTGCTCGAACGTGCGGACCTGGCCGACCAAGTCGGTGTGGTAGATCGTCGGAGCCGTCGTCGGTCGGATGTGATTGACCATCACCAGGCGACGATCGCCTATCGGTCGATACAGCACGAGATCGCTGAAGCACAGGTCGGCGAGCATCCGCCACGACGCAACGAGTCGGCGCAAATGCTGATCGGTCTCGGCGCTCACCGCCAGATCGCATCCCCGAGCCGCAACAGACCCGCGACGTCGCAGATGTCGTCGGTGAAGTACGGCACCGTCACCACCGTTCCCGGATGGTCCGAGAGTTCGGCGCGCTGTTCCGCCTCGCGGGACGCGATCAGCCGATAGTTCGTGAACGCGCCCCCGACCTCGCGCAGGACCCCGGGCAGCACGGCCGGGTCGGCGCCCAATCCGGCAAGGTGCTCGGCCACGTCGTCGGCGTCGCCGACCAGCCGGCGCGCCGCCGCCGCCGCATCGCGGCTGAGCAGGTACTCCGGCAGCGCCTTGTTGAGCACCAACGCGCCGATGTTGAGCCGTCGCTCCTCGAGCAACCGCAGGAAGTACTCGGCCTCGCGAGCCGGCGCGGCTTCCAGGGTGGACACCACCATGAAGCTCGTGGACGGGCTCTCGATCAGCCGCTGGACCGAGCGAGCGCGCTCCACGAACCCGTCGTACATCGACTGGAACAGGATGAAGAACTCGGCAACGTCCTGCAGGAACTGCGTGCCGAGGATGCGATCCGCCACCGTGTAGAACGGCTTCGACGCCAGCCCCACGACCCGCGACCGATACGGGGCGATCAACCAGCGCAACAGCCGCGACGAGAAAAAGTCGGCCATGCGGTCGGGTGCGTCCAGGAAGTCGACGGCATTCCGGGTCGGCGGCGTGTCGACGACGATCAGGTCGTATCTCCCCGATGTATGGAGCTCGTACAGCCGTTCCATCGCGACGTAATCGTGGCTCTGCACGAACTTGCCGGTGATGTTCTGGTACAGCGGGTTCGCCAGGATGTCGTCGCGGGTCTGCGGGTCCGGAGCGTGCCGCGCGATCAGGTCGTCCCAGCTCTGCTTGGTGTCGAGCATGGCGGCCCACAGCTCGCCGCGGGGCTCGACCCCGGCCTCGCGAAAGGCGGCCGACGGCACCCGCGTTGCGGTGTTGCCGAACCGCTGCAGGCCGAGGGCGTTCGCCAAGCGCCGAGCCGGATCGACGGTGAGCACCAGCACCTTGCCGCCGAGCTGCACGGCGGCCTGCGCCGCGACCGCCGCTGCCGTGGTGGTCTTGCCGACACCGCCGGAACCCGTGGACAGGATCACGTCCTTCGCCGCGGCGAGCTGCTCGACGGTCGGCGAGGTGCCAGGTCGGCGGCTCACAGCAACTCCTCGCCGAGGCGATCGGCCATGTGGTGCGTCGCGCGCATGCCGAGCGACTTGGTGAACAGGTACGGGACGATCACGAGCGGGATCTCGGCGCTGAGCTCACGCCGGAGCCGCGCCAGGTGCGCGGCGCCGCGCCGCCGGAGGTCGACGGCGAGCTGGGCCCCGTCGACGACGCTGCCGACGGCGGGTGACGGGGCCGCTGCGAGCGCCTCGCGCCCCGCCTGCGATGCCAGCACCTCGAACGCCGCCTCCTCGTTGCGACCGAACAGCTCGGGGAGCACCCGGTTCGCGATGACCGCCGCCACCTCGATGTCGGTCTCGTCGTCGAGGCGCCCGATCAGATCGAGCGTCTCGTTGACCGGCATCTCCTCCGGGGTCGCGACCACCACAACTCCCGTGGTGGCCGGGTCGGTCAGCAGGTTCAGCATCCACTCCGTCTGCTGACGCACGACCCCCACGCTGACGAGCTCGCTCATCGCCACAGGCGACGCGAGTTGCCCCACCACATGCCCAGTGGCCGAGGCGTCGACCACAACCAGGTCGTAGTTCTCCTCGCGCACCTCATAGGCCAGCTTGCCGACCGTGAGGATCTCCTTGACCCCCGGCGCGGCCGTGGCGACGAAGTCGAACGTCTTGGCGAGCGGACCAAGCCGGGCAACCAGCGGCAGCTTGAGCTGCAAGCGCAGGTACTCCTTGAGCGACTCCTCGGTGTCCATCGCCATCGCCCAAAGGTCGGGCTGCACCTCGGTGGGTGCGAACGTGAGCGGGGCCGCGCCGAAGAACTCTGCGAGGTCACCCTTCGCGTCGACCTCGCAGACGAGCGTTCGCTTGCCGAGGCGAGCACCGAGGAGCGCCAACGAGGCGGCGACCGCCGTCTTGCCGACGCCACCCTTGCCCGTGACGAACAGCAGCCGACGATCGAGCAGCGCAGGGCGGGACACGGAATCTCGGGATGCTCAGGCCCCGAAGCCCATGGAACGCTGCTGTTCGGGGTGCCCGATTTCCACGAACGCGATCTTCTCGGCGGCCACCGCGACCTCACGGCCCTTGCGGTCGGTCAGCCAAAGCACCGAGACCTCGCCGGCGAGCGCTGCGGAGACCTGCGTGCGAAGCGCCTCGCGGTCGGTGCCATCGTCGACCTCGATCTCGATGTCCCGGGGCGACTGGGTCACGCCGATTCGGATTTCCACGGCAGCTCCTTGTGAGATCGAACGACAGAGCGACCATCGTAGGTGGCCGCTGTCGTGGGCCCGAACCGGAGCGACTCAGAGCACCCGCAACTCCGGGTTGAACCGCTTGGTCGGCGCCAGTTCCACGTCGATCCGCTCGGCGATCGCGGCGAAGGCAACCGCCGCCTCGGACTCGGGATCGCTCACCACGATCGGATGCCCCGAGTCGCCGCCGTCGCGCAACGCCGGGACCAACGGGATCTGTCCGAGCAGAGGAACCTCGACCCGCTCGGCCAGCTCGGCGCCGCCGCCGGCACCGAACAGCTCGTAGCGGGTGCCGTCGTCGCCCGTGAACCAGCTCATGTTCTCGATCACACCCTTCACGTCGAGGTGGACCTTGTGCGCCATGAACGCGGCCCGCTGGGCGACTCGCTGGGCCGCCGGTTGCGGCGTGGTCACCACGTACAGCTCGGCGCGTGGAAGGAACTGCGCCAGGGAGATCGAGATGTCGCCGGTGCCCGGTGGAAGGTCGACAACGAGGTAGTCGGGCTCGTCCCAGTAGACGTCGGTGAGGAACTGCTCAAGCGCCTTGTGCAGCATGGGGCCGCGCCAGATGACCGCCTGGTCCTCCTCGGCGAAGAAGCCCATGGAGATGCATGCGACGCCGTTGGCCTCGGGCGGCACGATCATCTGGTCGAGCAGCACCGGCGACCGGTCGACGCCGAGCATGCGCGGGATCGAGAATCCCCAGACGTCGGCGTCGACTATCCCGACGCGCTTGCCGCGCCGCGAGAGGGCGACCGCCAGATTGGTGGTGACCGACGACTTGCCCACGCCGCCCTTGCCCGACGCGATCAGCAACACCCGCGTGCGCGATGCCGGATCGGCGAAGGGGATAGATCGACCCTCGGCATGGCCGTGAGCCGGCTGCGACCCGGCGCTTGAAGCGGGATCGCCATGCAGCACCTGACGGAGCGCGGCGCGTTCCTCATCGGTCATCGAGCCCCACGCGATATCGACGTCGGCAACCTGATACCCGGCGAGCGCCGACCGCACGCGCTGCTCGATCTCGTTGCGCAGCGGGCAGCCGGGGATCGTCAGCACCACCAGCAGCGACACCCGGTCGCCGTCGACCACCACGTCGCGCACCATGCCGAGATCGACGATCGAGCGATGGAGTTCGGGGTCATGGACGGGCCGGAGAGCTTCGATGACGTCGGCTTCGGTGAGGGCCATAGTTCCTTCTGCACGGTGGAGGGGCCGCGGCGTTGCCGTCGGGGGCAGGGCACGCCGAAGGGCAAACCGGGTACCCGCCTACACTATTCCGCGTGCCTCCGACCGCCGCCGTGGCCCAACTGAACGAGACGGACTTCGCCTCCGCGGTCTCCGCGATCACGTCCGCGTTCGGCGACCCGACCCGCAGGGCCATCTACGTACTGGTGCACCAGCGCCCCGCCGGCGTCACGGCCGGCGAGGTCGCCGCACACTTCGATCTGCACGCAAACGTCGCCCGGCACCACCTCGACAAGCTCGCGGCCGGGGGCTACCTCGAGATCGCGACCGACCGCTCGTCGGGCGCAGGTCGGCCCTCGAAGCGCTACCGGGCCGTGGCCGAACGCACGCCCTTCGAGGTGCCGGCCCGCCACGACGACGTGATCGTGACGCTGCTCGGCCGGGCACTCGCCGAGCTGGGCACCGAACGAGCGGCCCACCTCGCCGAGGCCGTCGGCGTCGAGTACGGCCAGGCGATGGCCGAGGCAATGGGCGATCCGCAGACCGGGCGCCGCTCGATCCGCGCCGCGCTCACCGCCGTCGCCGACGCCCTGTCGGCCCACGGGTTCTCCGCGCACACCGATCGCGACGGCGATCGGCTGCGCATCGTCAACGACCACTGCCCCTTCGGCGACGCCGTCATCGAACATCCCGTCATCTGCGCGGTCGACCGGGGCATGGTCGCCGGGATGCTGGGCGCACTGTGCGGCGAGACACTGGTCGATCTGGAATCGTCGAAGCCGATGGGCGACGCTCGCTGCATCACCTCCGTCGAGTCGTGACCCGGTCGAACCGGGCCTATCTGGACCACGCCTCGACCTCGCCGCTTCGGCCCGAAGCTGCGGTCGCGATGCGCGAGGTACTCGACGCCTGCACCGCCGGTGCGCTGGGCGACCCGAGCCGTTCGTACGCCGAGGCCCTGGAATCACGGGCGTTCATCGAGGACGCTCGATGGCGCGTCGCTGCCGCGATCGGCGCCCGACCGAGCGAGGTGGTCTTCTGCTCGGGAGCGACCGAGGCGGTCGCCACGGTGTGTCGCGGGGTGCGACGACGCGGCACCCGCCAGGTGCTCTCGGCCGTCGAACACGCCTCGGTGCGGGCCGGATCCGGGTTCGGCGCCGCGACGGTGCCGGTCGACCGTACGGCTCGACTCGACCTCGACGCGCTCGGCGAGGCGATCGACGGCGAGGCCGCGGTGGTTCACGTCCAGTGGGCCAACCACGAGGTCGGCACGCTGCAGCCCGTCGCCCAGGCCGCCTCGATGTGCCGCGAGCGCGGCGTGTGGATCCACAGCGACGCCGCCCAGGCGGTCGGCCAGGTCGCGGTCGACTTCGCGGCGTCGGGACTGGACCTCATGTCGATCTCCGGACACAAGTTCGGCGGCCCAACGGGCACGGGCGTACTGGTGGTGCGCCGCGGTGTTCGCCTCGACGAGCTCCTCGTCGGCGGCGACCAGGAGCGCGCGCGGCGAGCGGGCATGGAGCACGTCATCGGCATCGCCGGGTTCGCTGCGGCGATCGAGGCCGCCACCGCCACCCTCGACGGAGAAGCGCGGCGAGGTGTGGCGCTGCTCGCCCCGGTCGAGGCATGGGTCGACGCCACCGAGGGGGTCTCGCTGCTCGGGCATCAGTACGAGCGACTCCCCCACCTGCGCTGCCTGGCGATCGAGGGCATCGAACCGCAGCCCGTTCTCATCGAACTCGACCGAGCCGGCATCGCCGTGCACTCCGGCAACTCGTGCACCTCGGAGTCGCTCGAACCGTCGCCGGTCCTGGCAGCCATGGGCGTCGATGCCCACCGTTCGCTGCGCATCTCAGCGGGCTGGAGCACGACCGAGCGCGACATCGAGGCGCTCCTCGCGGCGCTGCCGACAGCGATCGATCGACTCCGCCGGCTCCGCTGAACCGTCCCGGCGGCGCGCCGTATCGGCCGCGTGGCCGACGAGCAGCCCCGGGAATCGACGTCAGTGCTCGTCGGCGGGACCGAGCGGGCCGGAACTGAGCGCAATCGTCGCGCACAGCCGATGCACGTCCTCGTCGAAATGAGGGTTGAGCGCGATCGCGTTGGCCGACGGCGCGGCGAGCACCACCTCGGTGCCGTCCACGAGCGCCACCGAGACCCCGCGCCATTGGTCGCGGCGAAGGCGATGAACCGCCTCGATCTCCGACGTGGCGATGTGGCGCACCCAGAACAGGTTGCGAGTCGTGATGCAGCCGTCGGCCACCGTGACGCCCGTCGTCGCCCACTGCAGCGCGGCGTGCAGCAGCCCGGAGAACAGGCCACCGAAGATCCATGGCGGCGTACCCTCGAACGTCGAAATCCCCGTCACGACAACCGCCGCGGCCCAGCACAGCCCGTGCAGCGCGGGCAGGATCAGGAAGGTCGACCGCGGAGGACGGAACGTCGACACGTCGCGCACATCTTCAGGCTATCCGCCGACATCGTCGGGTCCGGTCGAACCGGCGAATTGCCCACTCGACTCGACGAGGGCCTCAAGGATCGCCGGGACCACCGCCTCGGCCCCGAACCGGTTGAGGTGAAACCCGTCGTAGTACAGCCAGTGCCCGCCGTTGGTCGCCGAACACACGGCGCCGCAGAGCACGTCGACGGGATCCACGACGGATGCGCCGTGGCGCGCAGCGACGGAGCGTTCGGCGGCGGCCCACGACCCGCGATCGCGCACGACGTCCGAACGCCGGACGCCCGACATGGCAGCCTGGGGGCGCAGCGGACTCAACCGGCCCCGCGGAAAGGCCGCCCCCCAGGCCGGCGGCGGCTGCACGACCATCGCAGGGATGCGTCTCGCCGCCAGCCGGTCGAGGGTCGATGCGAGCCCCCTGGTCCACAGCGCCAGGGCGGCACGGGGATCGCTCGGCCGCCGATCGTTCGGGACGGCGATCACGTTCTCGCCCACCGCTGGGTCCAGGTAGGTCGGCGTGTCGTTGGCGATCACCACCGCGACGGGGTCGAGCAGGTCGATCAGGTGCTCAGCCTGCCCCTGCCACTGCGTACACCGCGGGAACCCGAGCGGCGATGCGGCCAGGAACGGGCACCCCGAGCGACCCCACACCACCACGTCGGCGCGGTCGCCGACCGCTGCGATGACCGCCTCGGCAACGCCGTCGACTTGTCGATCACCGAGCACGGCGACCACCGGTCGACCCGACTGCTCGTCGACCCGCATCGACGCCGACGAGGCGCCGTTGCGGTACCGGCATCGTCCCGTCGGCAGGTCGTTCGGCATGTCTCGGTTGATGATGATGCACCGGTCGAGTCCGGCGCGTGGAAACGCGTACCAATCGAGGGGCTCGTCGACCCTCCACCAGTGGCTTGCCCCAAACGAGACGGCGAACGCGAGCGCCGCCGGCGCGGCGAATCCCACCACACAGAGCGCAGCGAGCCGACGAGGCGCCATCGTGCGACCCCGCCGGATCGGCTGCTCGATCCACCGATAGCTGGCCGCGGCGAACGCGAGAGAGCCGCCGGCGCCGATCGCAGCGACCCACCACCGGTCGGGCCACAGCCAGCGCCCCATCACCAGCGCCGGCCAATGCCAGAGGTACCAGCCATACGACCGATCGCCGATCCACACCATCCCCGGTGACGACAGGGCCCGTCCGACCCAGGTGGCCTCGCCGACGACCAGCAGCAAGCCGGTCGCGAGCACGGGGACCGCTCCCGACGGCGCCGGGAACGGAAGCGCCGGATCGATCCACCACATCGACGCGATCAGCACCACAAGCGACGCCGAGGCGACCGCCGTCGAACCCCGACGTGTATCCCGGCCTCCCCGCCGCACCAGGAGGGCCGCGGCGAACCCGGCCCCGAACTCCCATATCCGGGTCGGCATGCCGTAGAACGCCGCCCGGCCCGGCGCCTGCAGCACCGGCACGGACGTGCTCGCACCGAGGAGCCAGGCCGCAGCGAATGAGGCCAGTGAACCGACGACGAGCAGCCCGAGCGCCGCGCGTCGCGCCGCGCCGCTTCGACGACGGGACCACGCGACGAGGAGCGCCGCGACCGTGGGCACGAGCAGGTAGAACTGCTCCTCCACCGACAGCGACCACGTGTGGTGCAGCGGGTTCCGGGCCGGGTCGGGTTCCCCCGGATCGAAGTAGCCGCTGTGGCGATACAGGTGAAGGTTGGCTCCCAGCCCGACAGCGGCCAGCGCCGTCGATGCGATGGACGGCTGCGACTCGACCGTGTCACCGACGAGCGCTGTCACGCCGAGCACCACCGTGATGCACACCGCGAGGGCAGGCAGCAGCCGCCGGACCCGGCGAGCGAGAAATGCGCCGACGTTGATCGAGCGGCGGTCGTCGGTCTCGGCCAACAGCACACCCGCAATCACGAAGCCCGAGATCACGAAGAAGATGTCGACCCCGACGAACCCTCCGCTCGGCCAGGCCGACGCGTGATAGCCGACTACCACGAGCACGGCGAGCGCCCGAAGGCCCTGAATGTCGCTGCGGCGGCGCGGCCCGCTCACGCGTTCGGCCTCAGCCGGCGTCGGTCGACAATGAGCGGAGCGCCGCGAGCGCCGCCGCCGAGCGATCCGCCGGGACAAAGAGGTGATCGTGGTGCAGCCCTGCGACCACGTTCGCCGCGATGCCGATCTCGGCGAGAGCGGTCGACACGGCCGCCGTGAGTCCGACGGCGTCGAGCTCGCTCGACACGCCCAGCGATATCATCGCCGCCTCGAAGGACGAGTCGAGGCCGAGCCGGGCGGCGTCCTCCACCGTCATGATCGCGGTGAGACCCTCGAGCTCGCGCACGGTCACGACCGGCTCCACACCGGCTGCAAGCACCTCGGCAAGGGACGCAACGGCGGTGAAGACAAACCGGCCGTCGACCAGTTCTGGATGGAGGGTGGCCAACAACTCACCGAGCGACGCCATTTCGCCATCTTGGCAGACGAGGCGGTGAGGAATCCCCGCCAGGGACTGTTCACCGCAGGATCGATCCCCTACCATCGCCGTCCATGGCGGAAATACATTCGAGGTCCGGCAGCGCCGCGCGCTCCGGCAGGCCTTCGGCATTCTCTCGATCGCGTCGGCGAAGCGTGCGCGCCACGGCGCTGGCTGCAGCGATCACGACGCTGACGGCGTTGGCGCCGATCGGGGGATGGTCGGCGACCGCGCCCCCAACCGCCGCAGCTGCGCCCGCTGCACCCGCTGCACCCGCTGCACCCGCTGCACCTGCTGCGCCCGCCGCGCCCGCCGCGCCCGCCCAGGCGAACCCCGGCAACGGACGATGGGCACCCGTCCCCGGCGGCCACCCCGTCCCCGGCGCCGTCGACACCTCCAACCTCCCCGGCGTCAACCTCGACGCACTCGCCTCACGCCCCCTCGACCAATGGGGCGTCGTCGGCATCGCACCCCACACCGGCGGCGTCTACTCCTTCGTCTGGGACATGGCCGAAATCAACAACACCATCTACGTCGGCGGCGGCTTCACCGGCGTCCAACAGGGATACGGCCAAACCACCCAAAACCAGTCGTTCCTCGCCGCCTTCGACCGCGACACCGGCAACTGGATCTCCACCTTCCGACCCACCTTCAACAAACCCGTCCTCGCCCTCCAGATCTCCCGCTCCGGCAAACTCATCGTCGGCGGCGAATTCACCACCGTCAACGGCGTCGCACGCAAAGGACTCGTCGCACTCAACCCCACCACCGGCGCCACCGACCCCACCTTCAAGGCATCCGTCGACGGCACCACCCCCGTCGTCCGCGAACTCACCCGCGACGGCAACAACCTCTACATCGGCGGCGTCTTCTCCCGCGTCCTCGGCTCCGCCGGCAACCCATGGATCTGGAACGCCGCACGCGTCGACGACGTCACCGGACAACTCGACTACACCTGGCTCCCCCGCTTCATGGGCGGCGTCTGGGACCTCGCCATCGACCCAATCCGCAACCGCGTCGGCGCCGTCGGCTCCTTCTCCAGCATCGAAGGCCTCGCCGGCACCTACAACATGGGCGTCGTCACCCGCGGCACCGGCACCGTCGTCACCGGCCTCACCCCCTAC